>VOFJ01002065.1_pt1 | contig 117317 bp, 243 predicted proteins | sample 5384081 | NCBI WGS metagenome assembly VOFJ01 (sample SAMN12384729, study PRJNA508395) | human gut metagenome | isolation source: healthy gut I | host: Homo sapiens
AAAACAACATGATCATAAGCTTTAATCTTATTCTGATTTTTCACTTGTTACTGCATTTTTCGCTTTCTTTGTTGCCATTTAAAATTCCTCCTTCAAATTTTGGGATTTTCGCGTCAGCACGGTCGGAAGTTATAACGCACCTAGTGTTTCTTTTTATTAAACTTATAAAACCAAGTTTGCATGATAAAATCTTGGGATAAGTGCTTACGGTGCTGCAAAACTTACCGCCTTGGTCTTATCACGACATACTCCGTAGAAGTTCCCTCCGGCCTTATAATATTTAAGTTGTATGCACATTCTGCTTCATCGCCAAATACATGTAATTGACTATGTAATAACATAATAGTGGGAGTCAATACTTCACCATTTTTTATATTTGTTTTTGCTAAAATTAAAAAATTATTGAAATGAATGAGCGATTAAAATCTCCCCTTCATTTCAATATCTTTTAATTTTTAAATTTGACTAGTAACATTTTATTAATTATAATTCTTCCCTATTATCTGTAGAATCAATTTTTTTTTGCAATGCTTCTTGAACCGCTGCTTTTATTGCATTTTGATCAGCATAGCCTCCCCAGTAACCACTTCCTTGGTCAAGTTGTCCTCCTAACCATCCTCCAAACATTTTCGTTTAGCATTTTAATTATTTCAGTTGTTCCATAAAAGTTTGTTTCTCCATCTTGACTTGTTATCAATAAATTATCATATTTTCCATATAATCTGTCTGTAACTGTTGATGTTTTTGAATGTGGCAAATCTAATTGAATATAATTTCTTTTTTCTTTAATCTCTCCTAGTTTTTCTACTGCCTCTTGAGCTTGTGCTTCTTGTTCTGGAGTTACTCCTTGCATTTCTCTATCTCTCATTCTTATGTTTGATATAATTTCTTGTAAATCTTCTGCACTTAATCTAAGTTCAGCCCCTAATTTTCCATAGCAGGAATATAGCCTTTATCATTTGCAGAAACAAATTGTTCATCCAATGTTAATTCAACTCCTAAAATTTCTGCTACCTGTTCTAGTGATGATTTTGGATTGCTTCTATCATCTTCTCCATATGTATGATGATCTACGTTTATTGCTCCATTTGAATCTCCTTGTAATTCAACTCCATATACTGCCTTTTGCTCTCTTTTTTGCTTCTTCAATTTTTTTTTTAATTCCTCTTCTAATTTTTTTTCCCAAAGATGCCCCCAAGCTTGTCCAGTAATCAAAACATCCTCTCCTTCTCTTTGAAGCATCTCAACTATAGTTTTTGCTTCCAAATCATTTTTTGGTGTAACCCATAATCTGTTTTCCATTTAAAATCCTCCTTCTAATTATTATTTTAATAATTTTATATCAGTATTTTTTATAAACAATTTTTTTTTTATAATTTTGGGCAAACCTTGAATACAATTATATAAATCCTGGTTATTTCTTCTCAATTCCTCTATTTTATTGTCTTTTTTCCCTCATAGCATCTTTGTATTCGGAAAATAAATTCTTTGCTTTTGAAATCTTACTATTTTTTCTTTTTTTAGTATCTCAACTAAATTTTTTAAGTCTAATATTCTCTATTCTCGCATTATAATTTTGATTAGATTCTCTAATTTCTTTTAAATATGAATCTATTTCAGCATTTTTTATTGATTTATTCTCTTTTTAGTAATTTCAGCAGATCTTACAATTTTGTCCAGCATTTCAAATGCTTTATCATCAATTTTTGTTTTTCAAGAGGAATTTCGGGATCTATTGAAAAATTTTCATCATACTCAAAATTATCTTCTATATAATCAATCATCTCTTGTGGTATGAGTTTATATTCTTCCTCTGGTAAGTAATCTAATATTAATTTAACTTGATATAACACTTTAGCTTGTGATAACATTTTCCATCCTTCTCTCCCTGATTTTTTATTGATTGCTTTATAAGATTAAAAGAAATTCAGATTTTAGCTGTTTTGCTAAAACCATTTCCATTTTATCCGTGCTCAAATCTATATTTTCTATTATTATTTTTTGTCTTCTTTACAATATAGTATTAATTTAACTTCATTTGCAATTATAATACTACAAGAACAAAAAAGATGCAACAATACAAAACATATAGAAATATTAAATTTATATTACATTGAGCCATAATATCTGATAGCATTATAAAAATCGTAGACTTGCTGATTTCTCAGTATTTCTACGATTTTTTCATAGTGGTGCCAACGGCGTATACATTTACAACTCGTTAGCTCTCTTGACGATTGATACAAATATCAATCAATTTATTATCAATAATTTAACATAACATTTTAGAATTTGCAATAACTATTTTTAATTTTTTCTTTTTAAATAAAAATTTAAAAATCTAATAAAAATATTTTCTTTTTTTTTTACAACTATCATTTGCAAATTTTTCTTGTACTGGTTCTTCAGAAATATTACTACTTGTTCTTCTTTGTTGAAATATATGCTCCACATCATATTTTTTTCTCTTTGTTCTTCATCAAATCTAATTTGATTATTATTCAACAAATATTATCGTATTCTGCTCTTTGTTCTTCATCGCAAAAAATATGTCCTATACACTAAAGCTAGTAATGTTTGAGTATATTTTTTGAAATATTAATACTATTTTCATTATTTACAAAATATGTTTTATATTCTTTGTCTTCATTAATATTTATATAATTCAAAAAAATCCTTTTGAAATTTTGTTATAATATCTTCTATCTAATTTTGATAATATAACATCAACTTCTGAATAAGATTTTGCTATATTTTCTACCATAATTATCTTCCTTCACTATTTTTTTTTTTTCATTTGCTAATGGATTAACTCTTTCTTGAACTGGATTTTGCCTTTGCCTAATATCTTCTAAAGCCTTTTTCAAATCATCCATTTTTACATTTTCTAAGCCATATTGATTAAATAATTGTTCTACTGTCATATTTTCATCGATAGATTGTTGCTGTTCTTCTTGTTCAATAATTCCTTCTGAAAAATGCTCTATATATTTTTTCTCTATTTTCTTTTGAAATATATCTGTTTCTGAAATTATATTTGGACTTCCTAGAAAATTAATAAAATCTTCATCAACTCTACCTAACATTTGCATAGAAATCATTTTGTTGAAATCTATAAATTGGTCATTTGTAAATGCTGTTTGTTCTGACAAATCTGGATTCATATCATATGTTGGTAATCCTATTTCTTGTAGTTCTTGTTTTTGTCTATTATCTTCTACTGGAATTGCAATATTTTTTTTGATAGTGTTGTATTGTTTCTACATACTTTCTTAATCCATCTTCATCATTTGTAAAATCTCCATTTTCAATTGATTTTCTTATTTTATCTTCATAAGTTCTTCTTAATGTATCACCACCATTTAATGCACCATCTATATATTCATTATCTACATATGATAAATTTCTTTTATCAATCAATTTCATACTTTTTTTCAAATTCATTACTTACTGAAACATCAAGTTCATATATTGCATCACTTTTATATAAATCCGACATTCTTTTATCAAAGATATCCATACATATACTTGCTAAGTTCTCAAATCCTAAACTTTTTATCGCATCTCTTATTTCTTCATCTTTTGCAAGCATTCTTAAGGCATCATCTCTTGTTAAATTCGGATTGCCTAATTCTTGTGCTCTAGTTATTTCGTGTAATTCAATTAAAGATACAACTGGCGATAACATATATACTTCATTTTCTGGGACATTCATTGTATTTATTAATTCTAGTCTATCTTCAAATATTTTTAAAAAATCATCACTTCCTGTTTTATCATAGAATAAATCTTCAAATTGGTCTCTATCTCCATTTAAACTCGCTTCAACAATATCATCACCCATAACTGCGTACATCATTCTTGCAACTGCTGTACCATCTCTATATGCTACATCTCCATTTTCTCCAACCATCATTTCATTTAAATACTCTTCTGTTGATCTACCTCTTGCTTCTAATCCACCTTTATAAAGTTGCTTTTTTACTCCTTGTGTTTTTACTCCTGAAATCTCTTTTTTCCCCTTTTATTGCATGTAACAATTCATGTTTTAATGTTTCTATATTCTTTATATCATTTACTTTTACTGTTTTTTCATCATATGAAACGGTACCACCTTCGTTTTTTGTCGATATCTCTTTCTGCAAATTCACTAATAGTATAATCATAAAGTCCTTCAATTTGTCTTGAAGAAAGAAATTTATCCCATCCTTTTTTCATCAAACAAATCATCTAATTCTATTAATGCTTCTGCTATATATGGTTTTAATGATTCATCAATATTCAATTTACTTATATCTATATCTCTAATATGTGCCATATTATTTTTTTTCCCCCATATTTCCTCTATGTTCATATAAATAATACTACAACCACCTTTTATTTGCAACACCGGTATATAAGAAAATATGAAATTTCATATTCTAAATAAATTTGCTATTAGTTCATCACTCCCCCATATTGTCTAGAATATCCTCTCTGTATCTTAACCCTTTTCTTTTTTTGCAATGTCATCAAAGCAGTTTCTCCATTATATAGGCCTTTATATCCATAGTTATGAAATTTATCAAAGTTTTTTACTCCAGCATTTTTTGCAGTTTGATTAAGTGAATAGTTTCCTCTTTTTTTGTTAAATTTCTTTGATAAAATCTTTTTTCATCTTCTGTTAATGAACTATATTCTTTTTCGGTGATTTCTTGCTTTCTGGTTTGAACTGCAAAATATGTTTGTGCTAGAGCAATTACTTTTTTTCTACTATCTCCATTTTGAGCTATTAAATAACAAGCATAACGAGTTAATTTATAATCAATTTGTTCTCTATAAGCTCCTGAACCGATTTGTACCATTTTATTGACGTCAGTAAAATGGTCTAATACACTAATATCACTATTTTGATACGATATTTTAGCTTTATCAATTATTTTTTCAAAAATTTTGCCAATTTGAGTATTGTAGAATAGGCATAAGTTTTTTTCATTTTTATTGAATTTTTTGCCTATATTTATATGTTTTGCAGATATTTCTTCTAATTCAGATAATTTTATTTTTTTTAGATAAGTTAGATACATAAACATCATTAGAGTAATTAAATACCAAAAAAGTAACGTTTTTGATAATTACTCTATAAGGTTCAATGTATGAAATATTAGTCTTTTCAATTTTTCTAATGCTACCATTGATAAATGTAGGAGTAACTTTTGAAAACTCACATATAAATTCTAACCTTTATTTTAAACTTTCTTCAAATTGTAATTCTTGCTTAATTATTTTCATTTTTTCACACCATCCTTTCGTTTGGATGATTTTAATATTGTTTTTAGACAACAAAAAATCAACAAGATTTGATTTTCTGATTGATTTTTTGTATCTATCTGTTTTATTAGTTCGAACAGATACGTCATTGGTGGGCAGGGATGGATTCGAACCATCGTACCCTTTCGAGAACAGATTTACAGTCTGCCGCCTTTAGCCACTCGGCCACCTACCCTTTTATTTACATTTTTATATTAAAATACAAAAAATGGTGCGCCCTCAAGGATTCGAACCTTGGACCCACCGGTTATGAGCCGGTTGCTCTGACCAACTGAGCTAAGGGCGCATTTGTTCAACGCAAGTATAAGTATAAAGTATTTATTTTAATATGTCAATAGTTTTTTTTAATTTTTTTTTCATTTTTTATTCAAGGTCAATTGAAAAAAAGTAAATTCTATTTGATTAAAGTACAGTATAAATAAGTGTTACATTATATCTTATTGTAAGATTAAATTATAGTGATATAATTAAAGAGTAGATGTTTCTTGGGAAAGAAGATTAATTATGGGTTTTAATGGTAAACATCTTTCTTTAGAAGATAGAAAAATTATTGAAGAAAACATCAACAAAGGATTAAGAAAATTTGAAACAGCAAAAGAACTCAATAAGAGTCAATCAACAATCGGAAAAAAGAAATAAAAAACAACAGAAAACATAGATATTCACAAACAGATGATGCTCCATGGAAATGTAAACATTATAAAGACTGTAAAGTTTGTATTGGAAGGTGTTCTGATTTTGAAGAAGTTCCATGCTTTAGAAGAGATAGATTTATTGGTGCATGTAATGGTTGCTCTGAAATAAAAAGTTGTAAAAAAACAAAATATTTTTATTATGCCAACATCGCACAGAAAAATTATGAATATTCTTTAAAAGATTCAAGACAAGGAGTTAATTTAAATACAACTGAACTTTTTGAATTAGCACATATAATATGCCCTTTAATCAAACAAGGACAGTCAATTTACACGATTTTACAAAATCATAAAGAAATTACACAATGTGAGAAAACAATTTATACATACATTGAAATGGGATTATTTAAAGACTGGGGTATCACTAACATTGACCTAAGAAGAGAAGTAGCAAGAAAAATCCCAAAGAAAAAATAAGCTTAAGAAAAAGATCTGAATCAGCAGATTATACTGGTAGAAAAATATGATGATTATGTTGAATTTGTAAAGAATAATCCGACTTATGCAACAACAGAGAAATGGACACAGTTTATAATCATCAAGAAGGCCCATACATTCAAACATTCATATTTGAGAACACAAAACTCATGATAGGACGATTAAAACAGCATAAAACATCTGAAGAAATGTCTAATTCACTTAGTCATTTTCAAGAACTTCTTGGAGATGATATGTATCAAAAAATTGTTTGGATTATTATTAACAGACAGAGGCTCTGAATTTGCAAAACCACAACTGTTTGAAGTAAACACAGAAACAGGCGAAATAAGAAGCAATATATTTTATTGTGATGCACAAATGCCAAGCCAGAAACCACATGTAGAAAACAATCATGAGTTCATAAGAGATATTATATTGAAGAAAAAAATCTATGTCAAATTTGACACAGGACAAGCTTGACTTAATGTTCTCACACATAAATTCTGTACCAAGAAAATCTCTTGGTGGAAAAAACCATACGAAGCGTTTGAATTCTTCTATGGTAAAGATACTTTAGATAAATTAAATATACAAAAGAGATAAAAAAGAAGATGAGGTCACACTACAGCCTTATCTTCTTAACTTATAAAACTTACAAAAATTATGCCAAGAAACATCTGCACTAACTACATATTGCCGCTGTTGCGAGCACAATTAAGTGAATAGAAATTAGTCTTACAGGTAAAAAAAAATTAATTTGAATTCACTCGCTTAAGTGCGTTTTTTTTTTTTTTTTCTTGTCTATATCCTCATTTTACACTAAAAATAAGCAAAAAAAATCAATGTTTTAGCATTAAATTTTTGCTTATAAATAGCATTTACTCGGTAACTAGAATTTACTTTTTCCAAATAGAATTTACTTTTTCAATTGACCATTTTTTATTCAAATTTGCGGGCGATTAAAATCACCCATACATTTCTCATTGTTTTTATTTATATTTTTACATGAATGGTGGGCGATTAAAATCGCCCATACATTTTTTGTTCATTTTTTTAGTCTGCTGCAGCCCATATTATTAACCTTCCACTTGAGTCGTCTGTACGTATGTTGAAAGTGATATTTCTCTTCTTCCCTGTACATCTCTTGTTGCATAATTAAAATCTTGAGCTGACGTTTGATATTTTTTTTGTTATTGTATATGCAACTTCTGTTCCGGTCTTGTCTGTTATATATATCTTATCTCCTATAGATAAGTTTTTATTGTTTGAAAACATTTGACCATTTCTATAATTATGTCCTACTATTACTGTATTTCCAACCTTATTAAGTCCTGGTCCATAAAGAATTGCTACTGATGACTCTATAGAACTTGGCGTTACTTTTTCTAAAATTATAGTTTCTAAACCTGTAGTTGGAATTTTAATTTTTCCCATTACTTCATAGCCTCTATAAGTTACTTTTGAGCTATCTCCACTATTCCCATTGTTATTGTTTGAAGCTATTAATTCATTTAGGTCTATATCTGGTGTAATATCTTCGCCGCCGCTTGGTGTGTTGTTTTGATTAGTATCATTGTCAAGATGATCATCAAATTGGTGTATTACAACCTTGGGTTTCTTTTGCTTTCTCATAATCCTTATAGTATTTTGCTCCTAAAAAAAAATTAATATTCCTATTATTGCAATAATTAAAACAATTAATAATATTGTTAATACTTTTACCATATTTACTTCGCATATTATCCTCTCCTATCTTTTTGCACCTATTAATATATATTATATCACATTAGTTTAATATTATCTAGTGTTTTTAGAGGATTAAATAATTTAGTTAAACGGGCGATTAAAATCACCCGTTTATTTTAACATTTTTTTAATTTTAAGACTAGTAACATTTAATTTAACCTTTGTAGAATGGTCAATTAAAATTGTCAATACATTCTAACATTTTTTAGTTTTGACTAGTAACAGTTATGTGGTTTTATGCTGTCTTCAATTCCAGTCTTAGTTTATCAGCTATCATTGCTATAAATTCGCTATTTGTAGGTTTTTTCTTTTTTGCTGCTGATACCGTATATCCAAATATGTTTTCTACTGTATCTTGTTTGTCCTCTTCCCCATGCAACTTCTATAGCATGTCTTATTGCTCTTTCTACTCTTGATGGTGTTGTTTTGTATTTTCTTGCTATATCTGGATATAATTGTTTTGTTATTTGATTAATTACATCTATGTCTCCTATAACCATCATTATTGCTTCTCTTAAATATTGGTAACCCTTTATGTGTGCTGGAACGCCAACTTCATGTATTACATTTGTTACAAGAGCTTCCAAATTCTCTTTTTTTTTTCTTGTCTTCTGGCGCAATATCTATATACTGTGTTTTTAATTCCCTTGTCATATAATTTCCCTTTTATTGGTGCAGGTTGATAAAATTTAAGCTCTTTTATTCTTTTTATTAATAGTTTTATTTCAAATGGCTTTACTATGTAATATTGCGCACCTAAGCTTATTGCTTTTTGCGTAATTTTGTCTTGTCCCACTGCTGACAACATTATAAATAATGGTCTTTTCTCCAATTTTGAGTCGTTTACTCTTTCTAAAACCTCCTAATCCATCAACATGTGGCATTATCATGTCTAATAAAACTACGTCTGGACATTTTTCCATTATCATTTGGTAAGCCTCACTTCCATCTTTGGCACGTCCAACTATTTCCATTCCTTCTTCTCTTTCCAAGTATCCCATCAATGTCATTGCAAAATCGTAATTGTCATCTGCTATTAATATCTTAATATTATCGCTCACATTCATTTCCCCCTAATAAAAATTTTTGTAATTTTTTACAGTTCGAATTATATTATGTTTGGAAAAAAATTTGCAATAGCCTTTTTGGTATTTTTTTTTCCAGCTTTCTTTTCAAGTGTTTATTTTTCAACGTTTTTTCTTATATATTTTTTTCGTATTATTTTGTATTTTTGTATGCTCAAATTGGTATTCGATGTTATATTTTTTTTTCGACAAAATTCGCCTCTATTAAGCATGTCGCAAGGTCACTATATTTTACATCTATTATATTAATATTATTTTTATTACAATAATATTTAAAATTTTCTAAATCTTTGTAATTTAATTCAATTTCTAGTTGTATTCCCTCTTCTTCTATTACAATTTCAGATTTTTCTATAACTTTTTGAGTCGCTTCAGCATAAGCTTTAACTAATCCTCCTGTCCCCAAGAGAATTCCACCAAAGTATCTTGTAACTACAACTAAAATATTAATAAAATTATTTTTTTTTCTAATATATTAAGCATTGGCATTCCTGCAGTTCCACTAGGTTCACCATCATCACTTGATTTATTTATTATTTCATTTTTCCTTATTATTCTATATGCATAACAATGATGTCTTGCTGTATTATGCTTTCTTTTTTTATTTGTCTTATTTTTTTCCTCTGCTTCTTCTTCTGAAGTAATATAAAAAATATTTGCTATAAATTTAGATTTTTTTCTCTGTTATATCAGCTTCTTCATTTGACTCAACTGTTTTAAACATTCGTGGCACCTCCTGCTGTATAGCCTGTAGAATATGCTATTTGTAAAATTAAATCCTCCTGTATATGCATCCACATCAATAATTTCCCCAGCAAAATACAAACCTTTTATTAGTTTAGACTCCATTGTTTTAGGATTTATTTCCTTTATACTAATTCCACCTGCTGTTATAATTGCCTCTTCAATTGGTCTAAAGTCATGTAATGTTATTTCAAAATTTTTAAGTAATTGAACTAACCTTACTCTTTCTTCTCTTGTTATTTCATTTACCTTTTTTTTATTTTGATCTATTCCAGACAGTTCTATTACTGTACTTATCATCTTTTTGGGGTAACAAGTTATCTAAGCTATTTTTAAAGATTTTATTTTTTTTTCTAATGAAAAGTCTCTTAAAATTCTATCATCTAATTTCTGTACATCTAATGCTGGTTTTAAGTCAATAATTAATTTTATATTACCTTGTCTTATATCTTTTTTTTTTTATATCTTAACAAATGCGCCGACCCGCTTAAAATTACAGGTCCAGAGACTCCAAAATGAGTGAAAATCTCATTTCTCCAAAATCTTCATATATTATCTTGTTATTTTTAGCATCTTTAATTTTAATAGCTACATTTTTTAAACTCAATCCTTGCATTCTTCTACAGATTTCTAAGTCTTTTTCCTTTAGTAGAAATAGGCACTAAAGATGGTTTTATTTCCGTTACGGTATGTCCCACCTTTTTAGCCAATTCATATCCATCTCCTGTAGAACCTGTGGCAGAGTAGCTTTTCCCTCCAGTTGCTAATATTACTTTATCTGCTTTAAGAATTTTTTTCCTTTTCCACCTTGTATATATTTTACACCACTAACAATATCCTGTTCAGTTAAAATTTCCTTAACATTGGCGCCTACTTCTATTTTAACTTTTAATTTTTTTTTAAACGATTTAATAAAGCTTGCAAAACATCTTGAGATTTATCAGTAATTGGAAATACCCTATTCCCTCTTTCAACTTTTTTGTTTGCAAGCCTTCTTCTTTTTTAATATATTTAATATATCTTCATTTGTAAAATTGTTTAGACAACTATATAAAAAATTTTCCGTTTCCCGGAACATTTTTTATAAATTCATCAATTGAAATACTGCTTGTTATATTGCATCTTCCTTTTTTCCTGTAATTAACAACTTTCTTCCTAGCATATTCATTTTTTCTAATATTGTTACATCATTTTTATTAGTACCAGCTGATATTGCTGATAGCATACCAGCTGGTCCTCCACCTATTATTACAACTTTCACTTTATTCTCCTATATTATATTTTCAACTGCTTTCATTACACCTATTTTTCCATATTCGTATGTAAGTCCTCCTTGCATAAATGCAACATATGGTTCTCTTATTGGTGCATCACAAGATAGCTCAATTGATGATCCTTGTGTAAATGCTCCTGCTGCCATTATTACCTTATCTGTATATCCTGGCATATCCCATGGTTCTGGTATACTATTGCTATCTATAGGTGACCCCATTTGGATACCTTGACAATATTTAATCAATTTATCTGCATTGCCAAACTCTATTGTTTGAACAATATCTGTCCTCTTTTCATTATATTTTGGACTAGGTTTATATCCTAATTCTTCTAACATTTTACTAGCAAATATTGCAGTTTTTAAACTACTTGCAACAACTGAAGGAGCCATAAACAATCCCTGTAAAAATGTATTTATTTATTCCCAATGTAGGTCCTACTTCTTTTTCCCAATCCAGGTGCTGTCAATCTTTCTGCTGCTAACTTTACAAGTTCTCGTTTTCCAGCTATATATGCTCCATTTGGCGCTATTCCACCACCCAAATTTTTAATTAAAGAACCAACTATTACATCTGCACCTATTGATGTAGGTTCGTATTTATCTACAAATTCTCCATAGCAATTGTCCACCATAATTATTACATCTTTATTCACTGCTCTAATTGTTTTTATTACTTTTTCCATTTTTTCTAACGAAATACTGCTTCTTAGTGCATATCCTCTAGAGCGTTGTATTTCTATCAATTTAATATCATTTTTTTTTGCCACTCTATTTTTTATCTCTTCATAATCAAAGTCGTCATCTTTCAACTCTATCTGTTCATATTGCACTCCATATGATTTTAATGAGCTATCATTTTCCACTAGCCCTATAACTTCATCTAAGGTATCATATGGTTTACCACTTATACTTAGCATTATATCCCCTGGTCTTAAATATGCAAATAGTGCAACTGTTAATGCATGAGTACCAGATATAAACTGTGTTCTAACAAGGCTATCTTCCGCTTCTAATACTTCTGCAAATACCCTTTCAATAGTATCTCTACCTATATCTCCATATCCATAACCTGTTGTTCCATTAAAATGCATATCTGATATATTGTTTTTTTTTGAAATGCCTTCAATACCTTTAACGAGTTGTATTCACATACCGATTCAACTTGTTTGAATTCTTTTGTATGTTTTCTTCCGCTTTCCTTGCTAATTCTATTGTTTTATCACTAATTTCCATTTTCTTATACATGTTTTATTATAGTCCTTTCTGTAGTATTAAATTTCTATTCAGGTAATTCTTCTGTATAATACTCTTGTTCCCATTCTTTTTGTTTTATAATATTTGCCAATAAAGCTTGGATTTTCCCATTTAAAACTGTAAATAGGTTCTTGTATTATTTCGCCTTTTATATTTACAACTCCCCATTTTCCGCCTTTTTTTTATTCCAGCAAATCCATATTTATTGAATTCTGTAACCATATCATATTCATTGTTTATTATTAGCTTGTTTTTTCTTCGTTTACAAATCCCCACTTCCCATTTATTTTTTTTTGCATACATTTTATTGTTTGGTTCGATTTGTTTATATGAAATTTCGTTTCCATTATTATCAAAATACTTAATATCATCATTTGAAAATACCTTAAAATAATTATCTTCTTTTTCTATACTTGCATTATTCATATTGCATACTATTTTCATTTCGTTATTTAACAATGTTATATTATTTGTGTTATTGATATTTGCCTGTATTATTTCTGTTTCCTGCTCTCTTAAATATACTATTATATTTTAAATCTGCTATTGATTTTCCAGATAAATCAATGATTCCATTTTTTTTCCATCTTTATATACTATAAAATACTCGTCCTTTATGTGTTCTATATATGTGTAATTATTATCTATTTTTACATTATCTTCTCTATCAACTACTCTATATATTTCGTCTTTGTCTATTGTTATATAGTAATTATTGTTACTTGTTGGTAATTTAGCATATATATTATTGTTTTCTATTTTATTTCCTTGCAAATCTAATATAGTTATTTCATTATTTTTTTTTACAGCATTTATATATATTCCTCCAAACATTATGCTATCATATTCTGGTTGTATTATTATTTTTCCTTTTATATCTGCTATTCCGCTTTTTTGCATTTCTTTGTATCACAAACATATTATTATATGCATTGTAACTTATATCTTCATATTCATAGTTCAATATTGTTTTTATTATTTTTTACAATACCTGCCTGTCCATTTTTTTAAATACTAATAAAAATATATTTTTATCATCTATTATTTCGTTAATTCTGCTTATTTCTGTGTACTGAGTATCTAGTAAAACTTTTCCATTAGAATTAATATATCCATATTTATAGCTATCTTCTACTTTCTTTTTTACTATAAATCCAGATGCTTTTGTACATTGTTTCCGAATTATAATAATTATCTACTGTAATTTGATCATATTCTGGCTTTATTATAACTTTCCCTTTAATATTTATTGCTCCATATTTTGCGTTTTCTTCTACTAATAACATACCTTCTTTATAGTTTATTGCTTTTTTATACTGTCATATATAGGTTTTGTAATTATCTTATTTTCTAATGAGATTAAACCATATTTGTTATTTTTTTTTGTATTTTAATACGCTTTTTTTTTTTCAAATGGTATACCGTCCCAAGTTGATTCTGTTGGTAATGCCTGTACACTTTCATATTCTGTTAATATTTTCTGACCATTCTCATTAAATACATCTATTTTCATATTGCTGTAAATTAACATTATAGTCATGCATGCATATAAAGACTGGCTTTGAAGGGTTAGGTATTTGAATTATATCATATTGGGGTTTTACTATTATATTTCCTATTTCATCTATTACTCCATATTTTTTTTTTATTCTCTAAAATCAAATTATATTTAATATTTGTTACTCTTTCTATCTTATAAGAATTTTCGTTTCTTTTTTCCATAAATACATAGCAATAGCGACAAATACTAAAATTGTTATTATTGTTATTATAATTATTTTACTTTTTCTTCATCTGTTTTTTCCCCATCCACTTTTTTTTTAGTAATTTCTTCGAAGCACGGGTGATTAAAATCGCCCATACATTTTTATTTATTTTTTGCATATTTTAACACGTTTTATTCTTTTTATCTTCATATTCCTCTATTTTGTATGTTAGTTTTCCATCTTCTATTATTGTTTCTTCTCCTTCTGGTGGTAGTTCTTCAAGTTTTCCTAATAAATATCCAGATAAAGTCTCGTAATCTCCATCTGATATTTCTATTCCTATTATTTTTTCTAAATCTCCTATAGATATGTTGCCATTTACCATGTAGGTATTTTCGTCTATAAGTTCATATTCCAATTCTTCTTCGTCATGTTCGTCAAATATATTTCCCACAAGCTCCTCAAGTATATCTTCCATTGTAACTAATCCTGCTGTTCCACCATATTCATCTATAACTATTGCCATTTGCATCTTGTTTCTTTGCAACTGTCTAAACAATTTGTCTATTGAACTGATTCTGGTACAAAATGAACTTCTTTTATTAATTTTTTTTTATATTTATTTTCTTCTTATCTCTTAAATCTTTTAATATGTCTTTAATTAATATAATTCCCTTTATATTATCAATTGTATCTTCATATACTGGAATTCTACTATACTTATAATCGTCTAACTCATCTAAAACTTCATACAAATCTTGTGATATCTTCAACGCGAATATATCTATTCTTGGCGTCATTATTTCGGAAAGCTGTTGTATCATTAAATTCAAAAAACATTATTTAGCAGTTCTTTTTTTCTTCTTGATCTATTGTTCCTTTTTTCTTCTCCTTCATCTATCATCATTTTTATTTCTTCTTCTGTTACAATTTCTTCTTCATTTTCCTTTACTCCAAAAATTTTAGATATTACATTAGTCGAAAATGTAAGTAATTTTACAAATGGTGCTGTTATAAAAGATATACCTCTAATTACTCCAATAGTTCCAAATGATACTTTTTCGTAATATTTTTCATTGCTAGCCTTTTGGGTACTAGTTCGCCAAAGACTAATGTAAAAAATGATAATAATATTGTAATTAATATAATAGATATTGTTCTCCAAGTATCCGTTCCAAGCATTGGTAGTAAATTATTTAACATTGGTGCTAATTTGTCAGCAAATGCATCTGATGCAAACGCACTTGATAAAAATCCAGCTAAAGTAATGCCTATTTGGATGGTGGCTAAAAAACTTGCTTGGATTTTTCAAACATTTTATATATTTGTTTTGCTTTTTTGTTTCCCTCTTTTGCCTGCTTTTCTATTTTTGCATCGTTTAGTGATATAAATGCTATTTCGCTTGCCGCAAAATAGGCATTTAATAATATTAAAACAACCAATACAGCTATTTGACTAAACATTAAATGTTTCCTTCTTTCTTTTTGTTATTTTCAACAATATTATATATGCTTTATAGCTGTATTGTCAATGAAAATTTGGGTGTTTCCCTACAAATTAGAAGCCTGTTCTTGGCAGTTTTTTTTTATTTCATTTCTTTCCCCAACCTCTAATTTAGAAGTCTCTTCTGGCACTTCTTTTTCTTCATCCTCTGGTTCCTTAAAATTCTCTACTGTTATTTCTACTGTTTCATTTAATTTCAAAGAAATATCTATTTCCTTTTCGTATGGTAAATATCCAGAAGGAGCTTGCACTTCTTTTTAGATGATATTTTCCTGGTACAAGATTTTTTATTTCTATTATTCCTTTTTTTTCATCAGTTATAAGTTCTGTATATATTATTTTTTCGTTTTCATCTAATAATTTAAACTTTGAACCTGAAAGTGAGTTTTTAGTATCTCCGTCCTTTTTTATTACTTTTATTTTAGTTGTATTTTCCATATACCTTTCTTTTAAAGTGGTAGTACTTGTTTCAAATTCTCCAACAGTTAAAACATAATTCTGTTTATTTTCTACTGTTGACTTTCCATATAATATAGGATATGTTTTTACATTTGATTTAGCATTTATTATAATTTCTCCGGCCTCTTCTAATTGCTTTATTGGTAACATTATTTTAAACTTTTCTTTACTTTTGAAAGTTGTTTTTCTACATTACTTTCATCTACCACTTTCGCAATATTGTTATTCGCTATACTTATAGTATACTCTTCGTTAGCTGCTGAGGCATCTACTCTATATGTTTTGTTTATACAATTTTTGTCTAAATTATCAATTTGCCAATTTTCTGTTTCTGCAATTATTTTTATTGTAGCTATCTTTTTTGCTCTCATTTGAATTTCTTGCTTTTTTCTCTTATTTGCCTCATAGCATTTAATACTATTTGTCCGTTATTCGCACAAATATTAAATTTGCTCATGTCATAATCATATAGCATATCATAAATTGCTAATTTAGTTGCGGTAAATGCTTCTATCTCTGTATTGCATCCTAATTCTTGTGGTGTTTTAAATGGATAACCATTTATTACCGCATTCCATACTAAATTATTTGAATATATATTTTCTGCAATTACATCATATGAATAGTCTTCTGTTACACCATCCTTTTCTCTATTTACGCAATATGCTGGATATTCTTTTTTCCATCCTTCTCATATACCACAAACTGAGTTCCAATTTTTATTCCATTATATACAAGGCATATGAGTTCTCCCTTTGAATAAAGTTTTACAGTGGATTTTTGCTCTATTACTGTTGCTTTAGAGACATTTGATAATATTTGTGCTGTAAATAGCATTGCACTTATCATTAGTATTATAAATGTTTTCTTTATTAATTTTATTATAAATTTTTTTTTCATCTATTTTTCTTCCTTTCATATTTCTATTGCTTGTATGCATCTTCTATATTCTTTTTTATTTTCTTCACACGTAATTAATGTAATTCTATTATCTTCTGTATTATGAACATAGTCCAATCTGTCTCATCTATAATCTTATTAATTTCTACTTTATACCTTCTTATTCCATTTTGTGTTGAGTAGATAACTATATCTCCTTTACTCAATTTTTTTAATATTCTGAAAAAAAAAATTACAATTATATCCTCTATTATGTGCTGCTAGTGCAACATTTCCATTCCATTTGCTACTTTCGCAAAAAATGCCCCACATGTTTTGCAATTACATTATTTGTTACTCCTTCGCATATTTCCGCATCAACATTAATTGCTGGAATTTTTATTCTCCATTCATTAACTTTGTCGTCTTGAATTGTAGGTTCAATTTTGGGTATCTCCTGTTCTTTTTTTTTTTTAATGTTTGAGCAACCATCTTTTTATTTTTTCTTGACTATTGGCGGAAATTTTTATAGATATAACCTGATTAGATTTGTTTATGTTTTTAAATTGTTGTTGAAGATTATAAATTAATAGATTAATAGATAAATATATAATAACTGTTAACACTAATGAAAGCACAAAAATACCTCTTTTAGTGTATACCATTACACATTTTGCACCTCCTTGTTTATAAAATTATTTTATTCTTCTTGGGAATTTTTTGAGATTTAAACTATTTGATTTTTTTTGAAATAAATTTTAAAATTAAAAATTGCAATTTTTATTGTATATAATATATAGCATTTTACCTTGTTTGTAAAGAATTTTTCATCGACAGTTTTTTTACAAAATTCGGGTCTAAAATGACCCGAATTTTATTCTCCTATTAGTTCCAAGTTGTTTTCATCTATTATATGTACTGATTTTATAACATTTTCAAGCTGTTCATCTGTTTTTTTTCTTTACTACAATATAATTTGTTGTATGCCCTTTGTAATACTCTCCTTCTTTCTCTTCAAACAAAACTTCTAAATTTTTTTCCTATATATTTTTCATTGTGTTCTTTTTTGTTTTTTGTCCGATAGCTCTATTAATTTTCTACTTCTCTCTTCTTTTATATTACCTGGAATTTGATTTTTCATTATAGCTGCTTTTGTTCCTTTTCGAGGTGAATATTTAAATATATGCATTTTATAAAAGTCTATTTTATTTAGAAATTCATAAGTTTGTGTAAATTCTTCTTCTGTTTCATCTGGAAATCCTACTATAATATCAGTTGTTAATGCTACATTAGGATAATATTTTCTTAATAGTTCTACTTCTTTTTTCAAATTCTTCTACACTATATTTTCTATTCATCCTCTCTAATGTTTGGTTACACCCACTTTGCAATGATAAATGAAAGTGATCACATACTTTATCTAATTTTGATAATCTATTGACAAATTCTTCTGTTATAAGCGTTGGTCTCTAATGAACCTAATCTTATTCTTTTTTATGCCGTCAATTTTGTTTACTTCCTCTAATAAATCTATTAATTTATAATTATTTTTAAAATCTTTTTCCATATGATGCTATATGTATTCCTGTTATTACTACCTCTTTTTATCCCTTCTTTTGCAACATGCGAAATTTCTTCTATTATGTTTTCTGGCATTCCACTTCTTACTCTTCCTCTTGCATATGGGATAATACAGTATGAGCAAAATCTATCACATCCATCTTGTATTTTTATAACCATTCTTGTTTTTTCGGTATGTGTTACTGTTCCAAAATCTAAAAATTCAACTTGATGCAATACATCTGATATTTCCATTTCCTTTGTTTTATTGCTCAAAAATTTATTAACATAGTCCACTATGTCATTTTTTTTCATTTATTCCTAATACTAAATCTATATTTTCTATTTTTTGTAATTCATCTTTTGCAACCTGTGCATAACATCCTGTTGCAACTACAATACTGTTTTTGATTTATCTGTTTTACTCTTCTTAGCATTTGTCTAGATTTTCTATCCGCCATGTTTGTTACAGTACAAGTATTAATTATATATACATCTGCCATTTCTTCTGTTTCTACTACATCATATCCATTTTCTATAAATTTTTGTGCCATTGCGTTTGTTTTGTACTGATTTACCTTACAACCGCAAGGTAATTATTGACACCACTTTCTTCTTTTTCTTTTTCCATATTCAGTTTATCCTCTCCTATTTGTTCTATCATTTCTTCTTATGTCAAAATCCATCATCTATTCTGATTTTGGTATCCCACGATCGCTTGCAATCATCTCTGTACTTTTAATAAAATCCTGCATCGTTTTTATTGAAATTGATTTGTTATTTTTCTTGGTCCACCTTGGTATCTTTGCAATATTGAGCCATTAAATTCTTTAACCTTTTTTCTGTCGCTTATAACTGTTTTATCAATTAATGTTAATCCGTTTCTTGTGCATATTGTAAGCTTCTCACTACTAAACCCTCTAAATCGCAATAATCTTTTTCTTCTATAGTCTTTAGAATGCAAATATTCTATGTATTCATCTCCTGAGGATAACAGCATAGCAATTGCATGCTTATATAATTTGTGTCCTGCATAATTAAAAGGACTTAATATGTCAAAATCATCAATTTCAAAGCGTTCTATTCCTTGTTTATCTCCTATGCTAACTCTACAATAATTTCTCCAATTGTATTGAATCGCACCTGTTATAACCCTGTTTACATCGCTTTTTTCTTAGTGTTTCTCTCAATTCTGCTATTGTTGTTCCAGTTCCCACATTGTCATCAATCAGCAAAATGGTTTTTTTATCTTGCAATATTCTTTCACTTGATATCAAATCTCTAATAGGTACATATTCTTTTTTCTAATCCTATGGTAGAATCAATGTATTTGCTTTTTAAAGTATTGGTAAAATCATACCCATACATTACATTAAACATAGGTCCTATATAAAGTAGCTCCATATCCTGGCGTTAGTATTTCAATTTCATCTGGTGACTTATTCAATTTTAATGTTTTGGCAAATAGATACAACATTGCTTTGTTATCCATTTCAATTGCCCTTTGTTCCGAGTTTTCATCTCCATATGGAAGTACTTTGTCAGGATTAATTTCTATTTTGCCCTCACCTTGAAGTATAGTCATTATGTTTTTTACATCTTCCAACAGGCATTTTCTTGCTCTTTCCATTTTTTTCTCTATATACCGGAGCTTTTTTTTATTTAATATATATCTTTCAAACATCTTAAAATACACTCTTCCCGAGCAATTAGCCATATTTTCAAGAATCACAAAATTTCTCCTGCTTATTTCCTGTGTAAGCTTCATCTTAAGTTCTTCTCTACACGAAGCTAGCTCTGACATACTTTTGACATTATAATACTCCCTTGATCTAGATAGAAAAGTACCTTTTGTCCCATTTTTCATTATAGGAGTAACATATTTTTTCAATTCCCTGAATAATCGTCAAGCTCTATTATTCCTAATACATCAAAGTCTCTCAAATCCAGTTCTTCTTTCATATCTTATTGTTCTCCTTTTTAAAAAATCTTTTTAAGCAATTTAGTTCTTTTTCAAATTCATATCTAGTAAATACCGTTTCTCTTTTTTTTTTTTTTTCTCCTATTGTGTGCAATATTTGTCTATTAGTTTCTTTCAAAATATTTCTATATAAAGGATTTTGTATTGCAGATATATATAATTCATCTACAATGTCATCATATTTTTTGGCTATATCTATCAATTGGTTCTTCTTGCCAGTAGATTATTCCAGCTTTTTTCCAATCATATTCACTGCAAGCTTTTTATATTATTAGATGGTAATGCGCTATAATTAAATACTAAGTCTTGCATTTCCTTGTTCTTAAACTTTATGCCTTGAAAAAAAGATTCTATACTTTTTAGTTTTTTTTTTCTCTAAATTCAAATTCATATGGAAAAAGATTTGATAATACCTTTGCATATGAACCCTTGTGTTTATAGCCTACATTTATCCATTTATCACAATCTCCAATAGTTCTTCCTTCTTCGTCTTTTTAGTGGTTTTCCTAAACAATATTCTTCACCTTCTATTTCTTCGATTTCTGGCATTTGATATTGGTAATTTCTTTTAAACAGTTTAAATTTTTCTAATTCTTTATTCATAATTTTTTCTCCTTCTATTGTGGGCGATTAAAATCGCCCCTACATTTTTCATAGGTTACTTTACACTATCTATTTATATTTATTATTAAATCACATTTTTAGCCTATTTTCAACATCTTTATTTTAAGTCTGATTATAAAATGTTTTTAGAATCATATTGTTTACAAGTTTTAAAACATAAATTTTTCATTTAAAGACACAACTTTTCTATTTTCTATTTTTTTTTTTTATTCTATAGTATAATTATATTGTTGATTGGAGGTACGTTTATGTGGTATGTTTGGTTAATTATATCAGGACTATTTCTTGTTCTTGAAAATGATAACAGTAGGTTTTTTTTTAGTATTTTGGTTAGCTATAGGTGCGTTATTTGCTATGCTTGTAAGCTTTTTTACAAGTAATTTAATCATTCAAACAACTGTATTTGTTATTTCTTCAATAGGTTTAATCTTTTTAACAAAACCTCTAGTAAAGAAATTAAATAAAACTGATGATACTATTGCAACAAATGCTTACTCTGTTATTGGTAAAAAGGCTATTGTTACTCAAGATATTAATCCAACATTAGGATATGGTCAAATTAAAGTCAATGGAGAAACTTGGTCAGCCAAAACAATTTCTGACAATATTATTCCAAAAGATTCAGAAGTTATTATTAAAAAAAATATAGAAGGTGTTAAGGCCGTTGTAGAGTTATTAAACGAAAAAGTAAATGTATAACAATTTGGTATTAATTTTTTAATATATATTATAATTATAGGAGGAAAAATTTATGGTATTTCTTATTATATTACTAATTATTGTAATAATTATTGCACTTAAAGACTATAAAAATAGTTAGACAATCAGAAGTATACATTATTGAAAGACTTGGTAAATTTCATAAAATTGCTGATGCTGGTCTTACAATAATTGTTCCATTTTTTGATCATGTACGTAGCGTTGTTAGTTTAAAACAACAAACTATGGATATACCACCTCAAGGTGTTATTACAAAAGACAATGTTACAATTACAATTGATACTGTTGTGTTCTACAAAATAACAGACCCAGCTAAAGCAGTATACGAGATTCAAAACTTAAAGAAAGGTATTGAGTATTTAGCTATTACAACCATCCGTGATATTGTTGGTAAAATGGATTTGGATCAAACATTTAGTTCACGTGATGCTATTAATGATAAGCTAAGGGTTTTATTAGATGAAGCAACCGACCAATGGGGTTGCAAAATAGATAGAGTTGAAATTAAAGATATTACACCACCACCTGACATTAGGGATGCAATGGAAAAGCAAATGAATGCTGAAAGAAATAAAAAGAAGCTTTAATTCTTCAAGCAGAAGGTGAAAGACAATCTGCAATTACACTTGCTGAAGGTAAAAAAAAGAAGCTGCTATACTAGAAGCTGAAGCTGAAAAAAAGAAGCAAAAAAATAAGAAGAGCAGCCGGTGAAGCTGAAGCAATTAAACAAGTAGCTGTAGCTAAAGCAGAAGAAATACAAATGGTATATGAAGCAATGATGAAAGCAAATCCAGATGAGAAATTAGTTCAACTAAAATCTCTAGAAACATTAAAAGAAGTAGCTAACGGAGAAGCTAACAAAGTATTTATACCTTTTGAGGCAACAAGCACATTAAGCAGTTTAGGAGCAATAAAAGAAGTATTAAAAGAAGAAAAGAAAAAAAATAGAGCAAAAATAGTCAGAAAAATCTGACTATTTTTTTTTTTAGTTTACTGTATCATCTTTTTATATAATATTTAGTTCCTAACATTTTGTCTGGTAAATATTGTTGCTCTACTTGGTGCATTGGGTAGTCAATGCGGATACTTATATCCTACTCCGTATCCCTCATTTTTCATTCCCTCTGCAGGAGCATTCCTAATATGCATTGGTATTGTTCCTGTATCCTTTTGTAGTTACATCTGCCAATGCCTTATCTATTCCTAAATATGCAGCATTCGACTTTGGAGATGTTGCAACATATACTGCTGCTTCCGCTAAAATAATTCTAGCCTCTGGCATTCCAATCATTGTAATAGATTGCATAGCAGATGTTGCAACCACTAATGCGTTCGGATTTGCCATTCCCACATCTTCTGCTGCAGCTATTACTATTCTTCTTGCTATAAAAACCGGATCCTCTCCAGCATTAATTGCTCTTGCTAAATAAAATAACGTAGCATCTGGGTCCGACCCCCTCATTGATTTTATAAATGCACTAATATTATCATAGTGACTATCTCCATTTTTATCAAATATAGCTTTTCTTGTTTGAACACATTCTTTTTGCTATTTCGTTTGTGATGTTAATAACCCCATATTCGTCCATTTTTGTGCTTAATACTGCAACTTCTAATCCATTTAGTGCCGTTCTTACATCTCCATTAGACGTTTCTGCTATCTTCATTAATGTTTCATCTTCTATATTAATTTTATAACTTCCAAGTCCCTCTTCTGAAATTAGTGATTTTTTAGGACATCATACACATTTTGTACTGTTAATGGATTTAACTTAAATATCATTGACCTAGAGATTAAAGCTTTGTTAACCTCAAAATACGGATTCTCTGTAGTAGCTCCTATTAAAATTACTGTACCATTCTCTACATATGGAAGTAATGCATCTTGTTGTAATTTATTAAATCTGTGAATTTCATCTATAAATAATATACATCTACCAGTTGGATTTAAAAATGTGTTTTTAGCTTCCTCTATAGCGTTTTTTTTTATATCCCCTATTCCTGCTGTAACAGCATTTATCTTTGTAAACTTGTATTTAGTTGTATTACTAATAACTCTAGCAAGAGATGTTTTGCCATTATCCAGGTGGCCCCCATAATATAATGCTGGACAATCTATCTGCTTTAATAGTTCTATACAATATTTTATCCTTGCCTAAAATATGTTCCTGTCCTACATAATCTTCCAATGTTTTTGGGCTCATTCTAAATGCTAAAGGTTTGTTTAAATCCATTATATTATTCCTCTTTTCTAAATTATCTTGCTAAATTTAATAATCCTTTTCTAATTATATCTTCTACACTTAGGTTTGCATCCACCTTTTCTAATGCTTTTTTCTATTTCTTTTTCCCGTATAGCCTAATACCTTTAATGCTGCTGTAGCTTCTGCTATTTTTTTTTCATCATCCATTATTGCTGTATTAATAGTATCACTTATGTCTGTATTTTCATTTGCAACAATTTCATTTTCCTTTTTAAGTTTGTCTTTAAGCTCTAATATAACTCTTTGCGCAGTTTTAGGTCCTATTCCTGGTAATTTTTTTTTAATAGATTAATGTCATTATTTATAATGGCAAAGGTGCAAAACTTGATACTGAAACATTTGACAAAATAACAAGTGCAGACTTTGCTCCTATTCCACTTACAGACAATAGCAACTCAAACATTCTCAATTCTTCGTTTGTATTAAATCCATATATGCTAATGTCATCTTCTCTAACCCTTACATATGTATGTATTTTAATAATCTCTCCTATGGCTCCCAATTTATTTATAGCTGTTTCTGACATAAATATTTTATAACCTATTCCATTAACATCTATTACTATATATCCATTTGTTTTTACTTCTAAACTTCCCTTTATATATGCAAACATCTTATTTCTCCTTCATCATCTCCAAAATTGCTTCTTTTTTCTAAATTTGATATATAATTATATTCCTTTTTACATATTCCATTTTCAAACTGACATATTGATTTATATGTACAATATTCACATGGTGTTTTCTTATTTTTAGTGTTGTAATATGGTTTTATATTTATATTTCCACTTAATATCTCTTCTGAAATTTGTTTTTTTATTATCTTATTTGTGTATTTTTGCAAATATTCAAATTGTTGTTTACTAATATTACTTGCTTTCTTGCTTAATGTCTCATCTTTATTTATCGTTGCTGGAATTATGTTAGAAGAACCAGTATCCAAGTTTTTATCCATTTTTCTTATAATGTCTACATCTGCTAAAATAAGTCCTCTCATCTTAAATTGTTTTCTTAGTTCTTCTTCTATTTGTTCATCTGACATATTTTGACTTGCTTTTTACCATTGGCTCTATCAAATTGTAATAAAAGCCCCTGCTGGCTCTGCACTCTCTTGTTTACACATTTCATTCATATATGTTAATAATTGCAATTTAATTCCTGCTTTTTACTTCATTTAAATCTATATCTTTTATAGAAGATTTATAATCTATAATTCTTATATATTGTTCCTTCTCGTTGTTCATTATATCTACTCTGTCAATTTTTTCCCAACTATTTCTATTAACTTGCCATTATCTAATTTTACTTGTATTGGTTCATACTCTTTTCCCATGCCAAACTCTACTTCATGACCTAATACATTAAAATCACTATATCTAATACTATCTACAATATATTTCATTGATTTTGCAATTACTCTTCTTAATCTATTTACTAAAACTTTATTTTTTGGAATATTTGTAAATATATAATTTTTTTTTTCAATTCCAATTTCTGATCAATTATTCTATTTACTATTTTTTTCAATTTGCTCATCTGTAATATTCTTTATGTCTTTTGCTTCTTCCATTCCAAAAAAATCATCTATTACATCATGCATAAAATTGCCTGTATCTATTGTTTGAATTTTAAAAATATCTCTTTCTGATAATTTTAATCCATATTTTATATAATAAGAAAATGGACATGCACTATATTGTTCCAATCTTGACACACTGGTTTTTATTGTATTTCCATATAATTTATCTATATTCTCTTTTTTTATTTTTTCTGGTGCACCGCTATATTCCAGTAAATTAACAGCTTTTAACAACTTTTGTCTTTCCATTCTTTTTTATTATTATAGTAATTGTATACGTCAAACCATATATCAGAAACTTTTTTCTTCATCTTCTAGTTTTCTTAAATTTACTAATAACTCATCAAATGTAATGTTTTCCAACAGTATATCTTCTTCATTTGTAATTATATCACTGTGTTCTTTCACATTTGTGAATATTTTTTTTTTAACTTTGTTTATAAGAACAGAAGGTCTTACAGCCTTTCCCTCTGCATCTGATGAGGGATAAGACAAATACAATTTTTCTTCTGCGGTTGTAAGTGCTTTTATATATATTAAAATTATCATCATACAATTTTTTCTGTTGTGCCTTTTGCTAATTCAATTCCATCTTTTTTTTTAACTTTTTCTCTATCTGAATCATCAAAAAAAACCTTCATTTTTTTGTTTATAGTTGGAAATACTCCATCATTTACACCTATTATAAATACTGCTTTTTACCTTATGGCTTCTACTTCTATCTATATCGCCTATTATTACCTCATCTTGAGAAGTAGGTATTTTTTCCCAAATCACTATTTCTTAAACCTATTTTTTAAAATTTCCGCATATTTTTCAAAAAAGTAACTTTACTTTCTCCCAATACAAGTACAATTTCATCAAATACTTGTGTTAATATTTTAAAACTACTTTCATATTCTTTTGCAATCTCTAATTCCTCTATTTCTAACAGTTTTTCTATTTTCTCCTCTAATTTTTTAGGTATATTATTTTGTATTAAATACTCATACAATTTTTTTGTAATAGATTTTACATCCTTAATACCTAATAAATCGTTTTTGAACCTCATAAGTGGTTCTACAATTATGTTTCTTGCATATTTAATTTTTTGTATTTCTTCTTCTGATTCATCATAAAAGTTCCATTCTCCTTTATACCACTTGCTGCCCTTAATTCCCCATTTCAAGCAATAGTTTTCTAAATAATAAGCTGTATCCATATCTATGTCAACTAAGCCTGTTTTTATATAGCTAAATACAGACAGATTCATAAGACCAATTTTGTATAAATATATCAATTACTGATAAAACAAATTTTACTAAAACATTTTGAGTAAGGTCTTTTTTTTCATCTATAAAAACAGGAATATCATATTTCTTAAATATCGCTTTGCATAAATTTGAATATGTATCTATATTTTTTGTAATAACAGCTATCTCTTTTATACCTGTAGTCCTCATTTTTTTACTAATTTTACAATTTGTTTAGCTAAATGTTCTACTTCCGAATATGGATTATTTGCTAAAAACAAGCTTATATTTCCCACTTTTGGTTCATATTTGTGATATGGTATTGAATAAACATTTTTCTCTAAATGCCTTAATTCTGCATTTTTAAATCGCTTAGTCTCTCCCATATTTATTTGTTTTCCTATTTTTATGCCATTCTCCTGACAAACATCTAATAATTTAAACCATGTTTGCTTATTTGCATAAAAATATGTCTGTTTCTTTTGTTTTCACTTTCATTTAGTGAATCTGTGCATATTGTTACTATTATATTTTTTTGCCTTATTTAATAAAATTTTAATAATATTGTATTCCTGTTTTGTAAAACCTGCAAATTCATCTAAAATTATAGTTGTTCCATCAAACAAATTAGATTTTACTAATTTTTCAGCTAATATTGTTAATATATCGTTTTCATCTATATAGTTATTTTTTAAGCTTTGTTCATAAATATCATAAATCGCCTGCATATCTTGCATTTTAAGTTTTAAATACATGTCTTTCGTATTTTCTGTTATATTTTGTAGGTAGGTTTTTACACTTATTCCATGTTTTTTAAATTCTGTTATTTGTGTTGAAATCAATTCAACATTTTCATTTGATTTGCCTATAAAATTGAATTTATTTTTTTGCTCTAATAAGATTTCATATATTAGCATTGCTTTTCCAGAGGCTAACAAATTTGTTTTTGTTATTCCTCCAACCTCGTTTAATACTCTGTAAGCCATTCTGTTAAATGTTAGTACTTCTGCATTAACCACTGCACCAGTTTTAACAACTTCTAGCAACTTTTTTTTTTCTGCTGTAAAAGAAAAACTGCTCTGGTGTAATTACATATATTTTTTTTCTTTATTTAAATTAGATTTAATGTAGTCAAATAAATATGTACTTTTCCCACTTCCTGCTTTTCCATACACCACATTTAATGCCATAGTTTGTCTCCTTTATGCTTCCCTTTTCCAATAGAACAAGTATTGTTGTGCTATTCCTGCTAAATTTCCATATTTTGCTTTTTGCAATTTGTTCTATTTCCTTTTTTTTATTTACTTTTTTCTTCATTTTCATTTTTTATATATAGTTCATTTATAACACGCCTTACCCACACATCTATTGAAAAGCTTCTAATCTTTTTTAATGTTGAAAATAATAAGATACAATCTGCAACTTTTGGTCCTACTCCTGGAAGAGTAAAAAAAGTACCTCTCTTACGCAATTAGTATCATTATTTTCATGTAGTTTTTGCAAATCTAACATCTTTATTTACAATTTTTTCTTGTTGTTTCATATACTCTTGTATCTCTAAATCCTAAACCAAGTTTTCTTAAATCAACCACTTCTGCCTTTGAAAGCTCATCTGGAGTAGGAAATGTATAATATTCCTTTCCTTCAAATATTATTTTTTTTTCCATATGTTTTACAGATTTTTTCTATTATTCCTTTTATTCTAGGTATATTATTGTTTGCTGATATAATAAAAAGAAATAATTGTTTTCCCATAAGTCTTGGTTTAACAATCGTATTCCTTGGCCATACTGGATACTTGTTTTCATATTATCATCTATTGCAGACAATTGTAGTTTTATTTGTTCATAATCTCTATCCAAATCAAAATATTGGTTGCATACCTCTTCTATATTGCCATCTGTAATTCCTTTAAATATTATTTTACTGCCTTCTTTTTTTTACATTTATTACATTTTTTCCAAATCCACCTGTATAACTCTCATCATGTTGCTTATTCCATCTAAAAAACATTGTCCACAATCAAATATATGTTTTGGTTCAAATGATTCCACATCACTTATTATATATGTTTGTTTCTGCACTTTTGGCACTCCTCTATTTCTTAATAATTTAATTATATCTGTCCCAGAACACAATGTCAATGGAAATTAATTAATGTTCAAACCCCAGCATTAATTTCTATGCCATAGTTTTTTATAAATTTTATCATTCTACTCCATATATTTTCTTTATATTCTACTACTTTTGTATTTATCTCTTCATTTATACTGTTTGCTTTTTTCTGCCTTATTTTTCTTTTTAAACACATTATCATAGCTGTACTTTATCTGGGCTTTTCTTTCCTTTTTACGCATTTCTTCTCTATCTCTTTCGTCTATTTCTTCTCTTTCTTCATTTGTACATATATAATCTCTATATATTAATGATAATATTACTCTTGTATCTTTTAACAGTTTCTGTTCGTTTATGCTTTTGCTATAATCTATTTGAGGCACATATTTCTCATCTTTATTTTTTTTTTCTAACATCGCAATAAAATTTTTTGGAATCTTATTATATAAATCTTTTTCTATGTGATTTACTATGTCGTATACCTCACTAAAGGCTTGATTTATATTGTTCCTGTTGTCATCTGTGTCTCTTTCTCTTTCATTTTTTTTGAACTATTTATTAATTCTAATACTTTTAATGAATTTTCTTTGTAATTATCCATAAATTCTTTACTATCTTTCAACTTCTCCATCTCCTTTTACTTTTTTCTATAGCAGTACGTATTTTCGCCATGCAGTCCCTCCTGTCTTCTCCACTTACTTCATTGCTATTTTTCTGCCAATTCTCTTTTTACTTACTGCTTGCTCATTAAATTTATATCTACTAATATCAGTTTCTGTGCAGAAACACGAATCTGTCACTCGATTATTTCTTATTTTATAATAGATTGCCCTTGCCAATTCAGGAGATGGATTCCCTATATATTCTGCTTCCATTTGTTTTACCTTGTTTCTCTCGCTTTCTAGGCATTCATCTTTATCTATGACAACAATGGGCAATCCGCCCCAATCTTTTGATGCATTTTCAGCATTTTTTTAAATTATCGATTATTCCGTTTTGTTTAAATACTACTATATAACTTGGTTGTTTTTTCTCCACCTTGTATTCTTTTTAAAATCCATCTCGTTATATCGGCAAGTATGGTTAATTTGTTCATCTGGAACAAAATACTCTTCTTCCCAAGCAAGGATGTTGATATCATTGAATCTCTTGATGAATAGATATCACCAGGACCTGATAATACTAGGCTATCTTCTCTCATGCAATCAAATCCATAACATATATCACAAATCCATGCAGTACCCATCATATCCTGTCTTATATAACTTGCACATAAATGTGGTGAATTAATTTTGGGTCTATTCCAGTCATCTTTATAATTGCTTTGACTTTTTTTTCCCGAATATGGTCCTAACGATGTAATTATCATTTTAAAGTCTGTTCCAGCTGAATACATATTTTCCCCTATTGGCACTGCATTTTCTATTCTAAATAATCCTTCATTATATAATTTTGCATATTTTTTTTTAAGGCTCTCTCTATGCCAACTTTATCAATAAATACTGTCTCTTCACATTCGTTATATATTTGCTCCAATATTTCACCAGATTGACAATTCACTAACATTTGTATGCTTTTTATAAAGTTTTTAGCTTCACTTTCTGGCAAAGAATCTATGCCTTGTCCATATCTTCTCAATAGGATTTCAGCGTATCCATCATCAGTACCAAATAGTTTTTCTAATACTGCAAGTTTTTTATCCCCTATTTCAGAAGATTGTATCAATTTGTCACATCTCTGTTGCTTTATCAATTCAAAATTTTCTAAATCTTTTTTTCACATTTTATCTCAAAAGCATTTTTTTTGCTTGTAATACCTTAATAAGTTTATTTATATCAGTATTATCAAGGTTGTCAATGTTTTCAATTAGTTCATCATATTGTCCACAAGATATATTGTTCAATATTTCATTTGTAATTACAGTCCACTCTTCTGTATCATTGTTATGCATATATGTGTCTATACACTTAGCCAATACTTTTAATTTCTTTTTCATTAAGTTTCAGTACTAATTCTTGCACTTCTGGGTAACAACTTATTTGATTTATTTTATCTTGTCCTAATAATTTTAAGTATTTATTATCCAGTAATCTAAAATCAAGTTTTTGATAAACTTCATCATTTATTTCATGCATCTGCTCTAATATTTCAGCTTTACTTGAATCTACTGTTTTTATTAAGTCTACTGCTTTATCGCGACTAATACCAAGTGCTGTCCTTTTTTCTGAGTTTACTAAGAATTCTATCGTGTATTCTGGATCTCCTACTGCTTTTATTAGCTCTACTGCGCTATCGCCATAAATACCAAGTGCTGTCCTTTTTTTTCTGAGTTTACTAAGAATTCTATCGTATATTCTGGATCTCCTACTGCTTTTATTAGCTCTACTGCGCTATCGCCATAAATATAACACTCTTCTAATATTTCTTCATTATATTCTATGAATTCTTTTTACATATTCAGGGTCCTTCATTGCTACTATCTTTAGTAAATCTAACATATTATTCGGATTTTCAATCTCACTATTTATTTTTTTGTCTTCTTTCCAATTTTCTATCCATTCTTTTTATAAATCCGCGCATCTCCTATTCTTTCCAATAAGTTTCCGGCGTCTATAACATTCAATCCATCATAATCTTTATAATTTTGTGCGTATTTTTTTTTTAATAGTGTCATGTCTTTAACGTTATCAATTAATTTAGTTATCACATATGGTTCAAGCCCATATTCTTCTGAGTTTTCTATTAATTTATCTAATATTGAGTCATCTGAAATGAAAACATAAAAACCTTCGCCTAATATGCCTCGTACGCATTCATTCTCCTTATTTTCTTTCGCCTTTGATAAAAAAGTAATCTATCAATCCACTCTTCTCTATATCTTGCATAAAGTTTGCCCACTTGTTCTTCCAATTCTTCTTCATTATAAAATTCTTCCATTGAAAAAAAAAATTTTGGGATTCTTGAATCATCTTATCTTCATCTACATTGCCAAGGTTAAGTATTTCAAATAATCTATCAATTCTTTCCTTATTCATTTTTCTACATCCTCATTTATATTTTAACTTTTTGTTTTATATTGTGCTTTTAATATGTTTTTTTAACTATATAATACCATAAAAAATACATAATATTAATATCGTAATTTATTTGTCATAAAAACTTAATATTTTTTTGTAATGCTTTTTATTAATTTTTACGCTAATATATTTATGTCAGAGTTTTTTTTCATTCAAATTGCGGGCGATTCAAATTGCGGGCGATTAAAATTGCCCCCCTACAGGAACTCTACAATTTATAATTAAATCTAAAGATTAACTAGAATTGTTGGGAGAAAAAAGTAGAAATTTTCATAAAAAAGAAATTTAGCACATATTTTACATAAAGTTGACTTTTATGTAAAATATGCGCTATAATACATTTATCTGAATAGCATTACGTAGCAATGCCTCAGAAATTATTTTTTTGATAATTTCTGGAGGGGCTACGAAGACCTCCAGAACATATGGAGGAATATGAGAAATTTTATGGATGTATTCTATAGCATTCTTAAGGTAGCGCCCAGGGATCTAGCAAGCGAATTGAAACACGCTATGCCCTTCTGGGCACCAGAAGTAGTCTGGTATCAACTGTCGCTTTACGTAAACAAATACGTGAGGCCCAGTAGCACAGATCGCACTGCAATCGCAGTATATGCGATTCTGCTTGACAAAACCCCCCGCCGAGACGAAAGAGCTCTTCGAGCGGGACGGTCTCTAAAATTATATACGTAAAAATCGAAAATTTTTTATATAAAAAAAGCATCATTTTATATGGTCTTTCTCACTCGTAAGAGTGAGTTTTCCTTTAAAAACATTATTCTGCCTTGCTTGGTTCCACACACATCTAAAACACAAGTCTAGAATCTTTTTATGGTTCTAGACTTGTTTATTTTTTAACATTTATATATTATTTCCATAGTAACTATCTAATAATATTTGTTTTAATTCGCTTACTAATGGTAGTCTTGGATTTGCTGTTGTGCATTGGTCTTCAAATGCTCTATCTGCTAGCATATCAACTTTATCTAGAAATTCTTTTTTTCGTCTATTCCCGCTTCTCTAAATGTTGCTGGTATTCCTAGGTCTATATTTAATTTTTTTTATTTCATTTAGTAGTGACCACACACCTTCTTCGTTTGTATATGCTGGAAAGTTCATTCTTCTTGATATGTCTGCATATTTTTGATCTGCTATAAAATATTCGTACTTAGGGAATGATACAAATTTTGTTGGCTTTTTTTGGCTGTTATATTTTATAACATATGGTAAAAGGATTGCATTAATTCTTCCATGTGGCAAATGAAACTCCCCACCTATTTTGTGTGCTAATGAATGATTTATTCCTAGAAAAAAAGCATTTGTAAATGCCATTCCTGCTATTGTGCTTGCATTATGCATTTTTTCTCTTGCAACTCTATTACTTCCGTTGTTATATGCTTCTCTAATATTTTTAAACACTAGTTCCGCTGCTTTTTCTGCTAATCCATCTGTATAATCTGATGCCATGTTAGAAACATATGCCTCTATTGCATGTGTTAATACATCCATGCCTGTATCTGCTGTTATTCCTTTTGGTAAGCTCATAACCAAATCCGGGTCTACTATTGCTACATCTGGAGTTAATTCATAATCTGCTAATGGATATTTTTTATTAAGTTTTTTATCTGTTATTACTGCAAAAGATGTTACTTCTGAGCCTGTTCCTGAAGTTGTAGGTATTGCTACCATTTTAGCTTTGTTTCCTAACTTTGGAAATTTATAAGTTCTTTTTTTTCTAATATCCATAAATTTAAGCTTTAAACCTTCAACATCTGCTTCTGGATGTTCATAAAATAGCCACATTCCTTTTTGCTGCATCTATTGGACTTCCACCACCTAATGCAATTATTACATCTGGTTTAAATTCCCTCATCATTTGCACTCCTTTATTAATTGTTTCAAATGATGGGTCTGACTCTACATCTGCAAAAATCTCCGAATGAACATATTCTTTTTTTTTTTCTTAAATAATATAATATTTTATCTACATATCCAAATTTAACCATTGATTCGTCTGTTACTATAAATGCTCTTTGATATATTTGGCATTTTTTTCTAAATATCCTATTGAACCTGCCTCAAAGTATATTTTTTCTGGAACTTTAAACCATTGCATATTTACTCTTTTTTTTGCTACCCTTTTTATATTTATTAAATTAACTGATGATACATTTGCTGTTGTAGAGTTTCCCCCAAACGTGCCACATCCTAATGTTAATGATGGCATATTTGTATTGTATATGTCTCCTATTGCTCCATGTGTTGATGGTGAATTTACTATTATTCTTCCTACCTTAACCTTTTCTGAAAAAATTTTAATATTGTTTGTTCATCTTCTGAATGAATAACAGCTGAATGTCCTAATCCTCCAAATTCTATTAATCTTTCTGCTATATCTATTCCCTCATCTGCGTTTTCTACAATGTAGTATGCTAAAACAGGGCTTAACTTTTCTTTTGAAAATGGATATTCTATCCCTATTCCATTTTCTTTTAAAAACTAATACCTTTGTGTCTTTTGGTACCTCTATTCCTGCACCTTTTGCTATTTGATATGGGCTTTTTTCCAACAATATCTGCATTTAAGGCATATCCTTTTTTCTTCTATAAACATGCTATTTCTTAATATATCTGTTTCCTCCTGTGACATAAAATAGCAACCTGCTTCTTTCATAAGTTTTTCAAATTCCTCATGTATTTCTCTGTCAACTATAACTGATTGCTCAGAGGCACAAATCATGCCATTATCAAATGATTTAGACATTACTAGGTCATTTACCGAAGTTTTTAAGTGCGCTGTTTTATCTATATAGCAAGGAACATTCCCTGGGCCAACTCCCAATGCTGGCTTACCACAAGAATATGCTGCTTTTTACCATTCCTGTTCCACCAGTTGCTAATATTAAATTAACATCTGGGTGATTCATCAGCATTGACGTTGCAGTAATAGATGGCTCCTCTATCCATAATATACAATTTTCTGGTGCTCCTGCTTCTACTGCTGCATCTCTTAATATTTTTGCTGCTGCAGTACTACATTTTTGTGCTGAAGGGTGAAAACCAAATATTATTACATTTCTTGTTTTAGCAGCAATTATCGATTTAAACATTGTAGTTGAAGTTGGATTTGTAACTGGTGTTACACCTGCTATTATGCCAACTGGTTCTGCTATTTCCACATATCCTTCTTCATCGTTTTCATTAATTACTCCAACAGTCTTATCATATTTTATACTATGATATATATATTCTGTTGCAAACATATTCTTAGTTATTTTATCTTCATATATTCCTCTATTTGTTTCTTCAACTGCCATTTTAGCAAGTTCCATATGGTGCTCTAATCCTGCCATTGACATATGTTTTACTATATTGTCAACTTGTTCTTGAGTTAAGTCCATATACTCTTCTGAAGCTATTTTAGCCTTTTCCACAAGTTTATCTATCATTTCTTTTTATTCTTTGGTTTTCTTCATCAGTAACTTCTACTGCCATATTTTCATCATCCTTTCTGGCAAAAATTCTTTTTGTATAATTATTTGCACTTATTGATTATTATATACTAATAAATTTAGATAAGTCAATATTTATTAAGTTATAAATTTGCTTTTTAATTTATGGCTTTGTAAATGGTATTTTACTTTATTTTTTATTTACTTTTATTCTTAAATATTATATAATGTTTTATATTATTTTTAAGGGGAGAGTTTTATGATATATGACTTTAAAAAAATAGATAAAAAATGGCAGAAAAAATGGGAAACCGAAGGTACATTTTTTGCTAAGGAAGATCCTTCTTTTAAAAAAAGTGGTATGGTTTAGTTGAATTTCCTTATCCATCTGGTCAAGGACTTCATGTAGGTCATCCTAGAAGTTATACTGCTTTAGATATTATTGCAAGGAAAAAAAAAAAAAGATTAGAGGGTTATAATGTTCTTTACCCTATTGGCTTTGATGCATTTGGATTACCTGCTGAAAATTATGCCATAAAAAACCATATTCATCCTAAAATTACTACTGAAAAAAAAAACGTAAATCATTTTAGAGAACAATTAAAGGCTCTTGGTTTCTCTTTTGATTGGTCTAGAGAAATTAATACCACTGACCCTAATTATTATAAATGGACTCAATGGATTTTCATTCAACTATATAAACATGGATTAGCTTATAAAACAACTATGCCAATTAACTATTGTACTGGATGTAAAGTAGGATTGGCAAATGAAGAAGTTGTAAATGGTGTTTGTGAAAGATGTGGTAGTGAAGTTGTTCAAAAGGAAAAAAGCCAATGGATGCTTAAAATATAACAGAATATGCCCAAAGATTAATAGATGATTTAGAGGAAGTTGATTTTTTAGATAAAATTAAAACTCAACAAATTAATTGGATTGGTAGAAGTGAAGGTGCTGAGGTCAAATTTAAAATTGCTAATTCAAATGAAGAATTAATTGTTTATACTACAAGACCTGACACTTTGTTTGGCGCAACATATATGGTAGTTGCACCAGAGCACGAATTTATTAATAAATTTAAAGATAAAATAACAAATTTAGAAGAAATTGAAGAATATAAAAGACTTGCTGCCTTAAAATCTGATTTTGAACGTTCAGAATTAAACAAAAGAGAAAAAACTGGTGTAGAAATAAAGGGAATTAAAGCTATTAATCCATTAACAGGAAAAGAAATTCCTATATGGGCTTCTGATTATGTTTTAATTACTTATGGCACAGGTGCAATTATGGCCGTTCCTGCCCATGATAGTAGAGACTGGGAATTTGCTAAAAAGTTTAATTTGCCTATTATTCCCAGTTATAAAACCTGCAAATTCTAATTCTGTTTCAGTTGATAAGGAGCCTTTTACAGATGTAAACTCTGGAGTTATTATTAATTCTGACTTTTTAAATAATTTATCTTGCAAACAGGCAATAAACACTGTTATAAATTATTTAGAGGAAAACAATATCGGTAAAAAAGAAAAGTAAATTATAAATTACGTGACTGGGTATTTTCTAGGCAACGTTATTGGGGTGAGCCTATTCCTATGGTATATTGTGAGAAATGTGGCTGGAGTCCTCTTCCTGAAAACGAATTGCCCTTGGTACTTCCAGAAATACAGGATTACGAACCTAGTGAAAATGGTGAATCTCCACTTGCAAAGCAAACAGATTGGATTAATACAACTTGTCCACATTGTCATGGTCCTGCCAAAAGAGAAACTGACACTATGCCACAATGGGCTGGGTCATCTTGGTATTATTTAAGATATATGGATCCACATAATGACAAGGAACTAGCTTCTAAAAGCAAGCTATAGAATACTGGGCTCCTGTTGACTGGTATAATGGTGGAATGGAACATACTACTTTGCATTTGCTATATTCAAGATTCTGGCATAAATTCTTATATGATATTGGTGTTGTTTCAACAAAGGAACCTTACCAAAAAAACGTACTGCACATGGCATGATTTTAGGATCAAATGGTGAAAAAATGTCAAAGTCTAAAGGGAATGTTGTTAATCCTGACGATATTATAGGAGAATTTGGTGCTGATACTTTTAGAGTTTATGAAATGTTTATGGGACCATTTGACCAAACAGCTCCTTGGTCTATGGAAAGTATCCGTGGTTGTGGTAAATTCTTAGACAGAGTATGGAATTTGCAAGATATGTTAGTAGAAGGTTCTACATATTCGCCAGAATTTGAAAAAATGATGCACAAAGCAATAAAAAAAAGTAAGTGCAGACATTGAGGAAATGAAGTTTAATACTTGTATTTCTACTTTTATGACAATGGTTAATGAGTTTTTATAAACTAAAAAAAATAAATAAAGCAGAATTTAAAACATTTTTACAATTGCTAAATCCATTTGCCCCTCACGTTTCCGAAGAATTATTTGAAAAAATTGGCGAGAGCAAAACCATTGCAGAAACAACATGGCCTAAGTACGAGGAAAGTAAAACTATAGATAATGAAATAGAATTACCTATTCAGTTTAATGGTAAATTAAGAGCAACTGTCAAAATAGTAAGAGATTCGAATGAAAGTGTTGTTAAAGAAATTGTTCATAATAACCAAACAGTTATAAACAATTTAAAAGACAAAACTATTGTTAAAGAAATTTATGTAAAAAATAAAATTTATAATATTGTTGTAAAATAGTTTGTAATATTTTTGTAATATAAACGTATTTATTTTGTAATGTTTTTATTTGTATTTTGTTGTATAATAATGTTGTAATATGTACTAAGGAGAAATAATAAATGAATATAGAAAAAGAATTAAAGAAAAATGGAATTACAAGTTATAGATAAATTAGATACTTTAAGTATCAATACTTTGGCAAAAAACATTGCTCAAAAAATTGTGTAGGGCATTCCCTAACCAACGTTTTATAGCACAAAAACTATTTATTGCAATATCAAGAATTCCTATGTATTATGCGGAAATGCCAGAAGGATTATCTGAAGCAAATTATTTTTACAAAAATTCTTCTATATATTTTAGGGCAGGATTATCTCTTGATGAAATAGAAAAAATTTGCTATTCATGAGGTTATACATTATTTGCAAGAGGTTAAAGATAAAAGAGGAAATTTAAAGAAATTGGGATTATGTGTATTTACTAGTTCTAAAGAATATGGTATGGCTTTAAACGAAGCTGCTGTTCAATTGGCTACTTCTAAAGCATTAAGACATAATTATGAGATGGTTAAGTATTACGATATTGCTTTTTTCTACTACTTCTCCAACTTATTATCCTATACTTTGCAATTTAGTTGCTCAACTTGTTTATATAACCAAATGAAAACGACTTTTTATGATAGTATGTTTTCTGCAACAACACAGTTTCAACAAAATATAATACAAGCATGTGGTGAAAAAGTCTTCTTTTATGTACAAGATATGTTAGATAGAATTTTGTATGCAGAGGAAAAAAAATAATTAACTTAAATAATAAATTGCTTAATATTTCTTGTACAGATAGTCAAGCTGCAAAATATGGAAAAAAGATTTCAACATATAAAAAAATACATTAAAAAAATTGTATTTTGAAACACAAAATATTATTTTTACATCATATTTTGACAATGACAAAAAAAAAAAACTAGTAACTACAGCAGATATAGATGAATATAGATATAAATTATATAATTTTAAAAAAAATTATTTAGGTTCAACTGATGGTTATACATTTTTTTTTAATGATTATTATGTTCAACAAATGGAAGCCTTAGATATCAAGTATGATTCTATTATAAACAATGTTTCTTTGGTTCCTGTAAATACATCAAAATGGCAAAATATATTACATAGCCTGAAAAATGTATTTTCTTTAAAAGGCGAAAAAAGATACAATGAAAATTAGCACTTTAATGGCATACGCTAAAGTACCAACATTTTTTAATTTTAGATTTACTAGTAATATTGTTATTTGTAAGTAATCTTATCATATCCAACTTTTTCAATGAGGTTCCCCCTAGCTTTAGTATAGCTAGGGGGGTTTGTTTAGTTAATAATATGGCATTTACCATTTGCAAACTTTATTTCTATGTCTGCAAATTTTTTCATTATATCTACCTGGTGAGTAGATATAATAACTGTTCTTCCTTCGCAATACTGCAATATATATTGCATTGTCTGTACTGCAATTTCATCGTTCAGGTTGTTTGTCATTTCATCAATTCCAACAACCCCTATATTTTCTTCGAGATTATACAACAATCTCGTAATTAGGAGTCTTTGCTGTTGTCCCGAAGAATAGTTATCATATGTGGTTTCCCCAGATATGATATTACATCTTCTGCATTCTCTTGAATTTCTTCGTAGAGATGCAACCCTTTCAGTATTTGAATAAGCTTCCCCTCGTCAACTTTATCCCATGTAACCTCAGACAGGATATTGCCACTTCCCAAGTTTTGAGCCTTGTCCAAGCTCAACAGCCTTAGGTATTACAGGATTTTCGCATCCATCAATCCGTAACATTCCTGTAACAAATTTCATGAAAGTTGTTTTTCCAGAGCCAGTTGCTCCCTCAAGCATTACCACTGAGGAATTCGGAATATCTAGGCATGTATCCAAGGAAAGAGTACATGGTCTAGTTTCATCTTTTCTGGGATATTCAACCTTAAATGGCCTTATAACTATGTCTCTTTTGGGTTTTTGCCTGCTCGTTTTCTAATGATGATGCCACTTCCATTATTTTCGTAACTTCATCATTATACTTTCTTTGTTCCTCGAGCTGGTTTTTCCAATCCTCAACTCCACGCAATATCCTATTGAATTTGGATATGACTTTATTATAAAATTGTAACCATTGACATTATTGACAATATCAATGTAGCATCAATATTACTTTTTTCCACATCTTTAATGGAAAAAAAAAATAGTATAAACACTATTATCATCACACCCAATAGACTGTTTAACAGTTCCATGCTGTTAATCTTCCGCTTAAGTTGTTTCTTTATCAAAAAGGATTTGCTTAAAAAATCAACATATCTTGCTACCATCCAGTTAATATGTATATCATTAACTGGCTGTATATTATTAATGTCGTTAGCAATCTCCCTTTCTTCAAAAGAAATATCTTTTTAGTTTCTTTCGAACTTCTTTCCGCTTTTTTAATCGATATGCGGAAAAAAGGCACTTGCAGATTAATGCAATTAGCACCACTGCTGGGAAAAGCTTAAAGCCTTGGATTTCCTCTCGACTAGCAATCCAAAATCCGATGCAGATGTAGATTGCTGATACAATGTCAAAAATCTTCTTTGGAGCATCAATTCTCATTCTCCATTCTCCAAATACATATATATTCTTTTTAGACTTTGTATCACTACCCTGTGAGACATTCTTTCGTTGCCATCCCAAACTTTGCCTTGCACCTTCATTGCAAGCTTAGTTACAATTTCGGCGGCTTCTATCTTTCCTCTCTCTTCAATGATAAGATCTTTTTCATTCTGCACATTTGACAATGCAGTAAAGAAAACATCACTTACATAGTACAGTAGCAAAATTGTCAATGCAACTGTTACTCTTCCCAACTGCATCTGGGATTTTGACAGTTGTATTGTAAATGTTGCTACATCTGAAAGGATAGTTACCACTATCTCAATCAGCAGTTGCCACTGAGCTTCCCGCCATAGGTCCTTTGGCATTGGAAAGTGTTTGTTTTTTTGCTTATTTTCATGTTTTTCCTTTCTATGCACATATTATATAACAACTCCTCTTTTGCCTGTTGACACTTATATTATATCTCATATTTACATAATTTTCAAGTATTTTTCACTTTTCTCTATTGTAATTGTTATCAGTTAATATTTTAGCCCTTTAAAAATTGACCCATACTTTCTGCCGCTTCTCTTCCACTTCTTGCTGCCCATGCTACAGTTGATTTTTCTCCTACTAAATCTCCACCTGCAAATACTTTCTCGTTAGATGTTTGTTTCTTATCATTTATTTTAACATATTTTTTCTTGTGTCAGCTCTAATCCTAGGTTTTTTTACAACATTTATTTCTGTTTTTGACCCCAATGCCATTACAACATAGTCCATATCAATTGTGTAATTACTGCCTTCAATTTCTACTGGTGATTTTCTTGTTTCTCCTTCTTTCTGCACAAGTTCTGTTTTTATGCACTCTATTTTTTCTACTTTTTCATTACCTATTATTTGAGTAATATTGTGTTTAAATAAGAAACTAACTCCTTCTTTTTTTGCATCTTCTATCTCTTTTTTTTTCTGCCGGCATTTGCTCTTCTTCTCTTCTATATATTATAGTTACACTTTTGTCTCCCAATTTATTAATTGTTCTTGCACAGTCTACGGCAACATTGCCACCCCCAACTACAGCAATTTTTTTTCCAACATATGTAGGGTGGTTATTTAATTCTAATAATTCATTTCCTCCATATACTCCTGTTAATTCTTCCCCTTTTATTTCCATTTTTTTTAGTGATGTTTGCGCCTATTGCTAAAAATATTGCATTATACTCTTTTTGCAATTCATTCAAGTCAAGATTTTTTCCAAGTTCCATTCCACATTTTGTTTCTATACCTAGATCTAATATTTTTTTTGAATTGTATTATCTAATATACTTTTGTCAAGTCTAAAATTGGGAATACCATTTCTTAAAATTCCACCTAATTGACTATATTTTTCATATATTGTAACTTTAAATCCGTTTCTTCTTAAAAAAACGCTGCACATGTAAGGCCTGCAGGTCCGCTTCCAATTATTGCGATTTTTTCATTTCTTTCTTGTTCACAGTTAGGAAGTTTGTAATTATTTTTAATTGACATATCTCCTATGTATTTTTCTATATCGCCTATATTTACAGGTTGTCCCTTTATTCCGCGAACACATTTCCCCATACATTGCTTATAATGTGGACAAATTCTTCCACATATTGCTGGCAATACAGTTGTTTCTGAAAGTATTTCATATGCTTCTTCAAGCTTGTCTTGTTTTACTTTTTCTATAAAGGCTGGTATATTATTTTCTAATGGACAACCTTTAGTACATGGTTTTACTTTACAGTTCAAACATTGTTCTACCTTTTCTTTTTAATTCAGCTTCCATTTTTTAATTCTTCCCTTCCCAGTCTATATTATTGTCTATATATTTTTTTTAGCTTCTTTTAAATCTTGCCAAAATTCTATTTTTTTGTTTTCATCTCTTAATAGAGCTGCCGGATGCCATGTTGGCATATATTTAATGCCGTTTTTCTCCATCCAATTTCCACGTACCGCAGTTATTCCATACTCTTTTCCTAATATATTCTTTAATGCTGTACTTCCTAATAACACTATTAATTTTTGGTTTTATTAGTATTACTTGATTTCTTAAATAATTTAAACACGTTTGTACTTCATCATCTTCTGGTACTCTATTGGATGGTGGTCTACACTTTACTATATTAGCTATATATACATCTTCTCTATTAATCTCTAATGCTTGAAACGCATTATTCATAAGTTGCCCCGCTTTTCCAACAAATGGAATTCCTTGCTTATCTTCATCTGCCCCTGGTCCTTCTCCAATAAACATTAACCTAGCCTTTTTATTTCCTTGTCCAAATACAATATTGGTTCTATTTGTGCATAATCTGCATTTTTTACATTCTAAAATACTTTTTTCTAAGTCTTCCCAATTATCATACATTTTCTTCGTCTCTTTCTATTTTTTTTTTATTTCGATTATTGCCATATTCCTTCCAGAATTTTCTCCAGCTTTTCTATATGAGTGTAGCAAATTGCTATTACATACTGTGCATATATTGCTGTCTATTATATTTTCTTCTATTAATCCCCAACTTTTTCAATATGCATTTATTTATTAATACAGTATCTATATAATACTTATTACGTTCATGGTCTTTTTTTTTATTATATCATTAATTTCTGGCAAATTACTATATTTATTATAAAATATATCTTTTACATCTGTATCAACCTCAAAATGACACCTTCTTATGCTTGGACAAATACAGCAAATGATATCTTCTGGATTACATTTAAATTCATTCATCATTTTTTCTACTGTTATTTTAGATATTCCCTTTTCTGTTCCTCTCCATCCTGAGTGAACATTTGCTATTACATTTTTATTTGGAGCATAGAAAAGCAAAGATATACAATCAGCTGAAGTAGTAGCCAATGTTACATTTTTGATATTAGTTATTAATCCATCAACTCCGTCTAATTCTTGCTTACCTTGTATTGTCAAAACATTATCTGTATGTTTTTTGCATAGGTTTTATAATATCTGTAAATTCTAATTCCTTAGAAATATTCTCGTAGCTTTTCAAACATTATTGGATTATTTTCTGTTTTAAAGTTCAATTGCCCATCACTTTTCAATGTGTAGCAATGGGCAATGTTTTTTTATATTCTAGCAATCTTTTTAAATTGTATATATTCCACATTATCCGTTTTTACATGAACAATGTTTTTATTTGATAAATTCATTTTTTTTATTATGTTCCTTTCAAAATGTTATTTTAAATCTATAACAGAGCCTATAATTCCTGCATCATTTCCTAAGCTGGCTAATTTTATTTCTGGCATAAATTCTTTATTAAATACATATTTTTTATTGTAATACTCCTCTAAAAGTTTATTATATAATATGTTTTTTGTAATATACAAATCCACCTCCTATAGCTATGGCTTGTGGCTCAAATAAGTCTATTATGTTTGATAAACCAATTATTAGGTTTTGTATATATTCATTTATCTCTTTTTTTTACTTTCGTATTTTCTTCGTTTTCTTCTATGATTGTCAATAGTTCTTTTTCCTTCAATTTCCCTCTTCCAGTTTTAATATTTCTCTTATGTTTTGTTTAAATCTTTTTTATAGAACAATATGTCTCAAAACATCCATATTTACCGCAATTGCACTGTTTTCCATGTTTTTCTATTATCATATGTCCTATTTCAAATCCCGTATTTTTTTTTTAGGTACTAATAATTTATTATCTAGAAAAACTCCTGCTCCTATTCCTGTACCCAAACACAAAAATACGGCATCTTCATATGTTTTTAGACTTCCATATATTTTTTTCCGCCATTGCTGCGCATTTTGCATCATTCTAACAAGTATTGGTACATTATAATATTGTTGCAATTCTTTAGTTATATTAAATTCTTTTATTCCCAAATTTACAATCTCATATATAATACCATTTTTAGCATTGCCAGGGGTTGCTATTCCTATTAATTCTACGCTTTTTCTTTTTTTTTTGCTTCTTCTATATAGTTTACAATATATTTGGTTATAAATTCCTCTATTTCAATAATATTACTGCTTTATTTCTACTTCTGTTTTATTTATTATTTTGTCTTTATTTACTATTCCGATTGCAACATGACTTCCACCTATATCTACACCAATTTTCATCTTTTTCATTCCTTTTTTACATATAATAAAATATATAATAATTTGTTATTAAAAAGCATTATTATATTTGCAATACACATATAATAAGCTATAGGAATCTGTAATTGTGTTTTTTTATCTGTTTTTACATACCTTTTTTTTTTATTTGCTATTTTGCTTATTAGCAATTTAAACCCTATAATTAGCAAAGTATAATTTACTGTAAAGAAAAATACACCTTCATATGTAAATAATATCATTATCATAGATAACATTAATATGTTTAATGTATAGCTTTGTTTTGCTTTTTTCTCTTCATATATATGGTATCTGCTATTATTAATATGCAGATTATAAATAAATATATAATGTATCCATATACTGTTTTATTCTTGTCAGCAATATATGTATATATCATGTATATTGCCATAATTAATAAAAATCCTAATAATATCATTTTTTTTATCTATTCTATGCTCTTTTTTTATCTATTTTTTTTTGCAATTACAAATAGTGTAGCAATGTAAAATGTGGCAAACATAAAATTTATTAACATATCAGTATTTATTGTTTTTATATTTAATTTAATAGATATAGAAAATAAAATAAATATTATTCCACTTAATATTGCATTAACTATATATGGCCTTTTTCTTGTTACCTTTTCCTTTAGTGTTGTTTTAACTATTAATGTTGTAAGAGTTCCTAAAATTGCACCTATTATAAATATTGTCAAATATAATATTACATTCATCTTTTGCTCCTTTTTAGGGTTATTTAAATAATAGTCTTATTTAAATAACCCCTCCTTTATCTTATAAATACTATTCCTATTATTATTAAACCTATTATTATTCTATAAATTGCAAAGACTTTAAAACTTCCCTTCCTTAAATAATTTAATAAAAATTTAATTACTAAAATTCCAACAATAAAACTTGTTACTACTCCTATCCAAAATGATAAACTTGTTAATGCCAAGTCTCCTAAGCTGAAAATTACTGCTGCTGCTGTTATTGGTGTTGCTAATAGAAAAGAATATTTTGCAGCACTTTCTCTATCTATTTTTAGCCATCTTGCTACTGTCATAGTAATTCCAGAACGTGATACTCCCGGAAATGCAGCAGCTAATGCTTGTGATATGCCTATTAATATAGACTGTTTTAATGTTATTTTTTCATATTTTACTATTGATTTAGAATTTTTTGTCTACCCAGTATAATAAAATGCCCATAACAATTAAAGCAATAGCTATTAATATCATTTTTAGGTTTAAATTGTCTCCTATTATTTTGCTTGAGATTTTATCTAATATTAAGCTTAATATTCCCGCTGGTATTGTTGCTATTACTAATTGCCAAAATATTTTTCCTTCTATCGTCTTTTCTTTTTTTACTACTTGCTTATAGCCTCCCACTATTAACTTTATCCCAATCTTTAAAGAAATACACTACTATTGCCAATAGTGTTCCCACATGTAGTGCAACATCAAAAGAATCTGGCATCGATTGCCACTTTAATAGCCAAGGAAATAAATTTAAGTGTGCTGAGCTTGATATTGGTAAAAATTCTGTTAATCCTTGTATTACTCCTAAAATAATTGCTTGTATTATTGTCATTTGTTATCGTTCCTTTCTTTTTATTATATTATATATTGTTTCTTTTATATATTCTGCTGAACTTATTGGTGCTATTTTGCCAGGTATTCCTAGCGCCCATATTGTTTTTATATTTAATTGTCGTGCAACTTCAAAATCTATTCCTCCAGGTGCTGATGCAACGTCTATTAGCAGTGTATTTTTGTTTAGCAGTTCTAGCCTTTTTTTTATTTAATATCAAAACTGGTACTGTATTTATTATTATATCAAACATATCTATTTTTTTTGTTTAGTTCCTCATATTTTATGCTTTTGCTTCCATATGCTTCTATCCAAGTAATGTCTTTCCCTCTTGCACTGCAATACACATTAGCCTTAAATGCTGTCAATCTGTCTACAAGTATTTTTTCCTATTCTTCCATATCCAATTATTAATATATTACTATTATATAGGTTTTTCTGCGTTTCTTTTATTGCTATTTCTATTGTGCCTTCTACCGTAGATATAGCATTTAATATAACCAGCCTTTCGTCTTTTAATATGTCTATTGTTTCTATTTGTTCTAATATCTCTGCAGGTACTGAACCTCCTATTAGTAATTTGTCTCTAATTTTGTTGGCAAGTGTTTGTATTTCTAATTTCTGGTTTGTATAATGTGTACATATGTATTTTCTATCTTTAGTAAATGGCGTTGGTCCTATTATTATTTGGTTTTGCAATGCTTCGTCTAAATTATTATGGATTTTTAAATTATCATTCTTTTTTTTTCAAAATCCAACAACTCCTCACAATTTTCAAATCCCCACGCTTTTTTATTTTATTTTTATCTTGTGCTAACAGTTTAATTAGTTTTACAGTTCTTAAATCTCCACCAATTATTGAAATTTCCATATTCATTCTCCTTTTATATTAATTTTAGTAATTTCTTCGAAGTGCAGGCAATTAAAATCGCCCCTACATTTTTCATAGATTACTTTACACTATCATATTAATTATATAAAAAGAGTTTTTTTAAAATATGTCTATCTTTCTCTGCCTTTATATTTTTGATTTTCTAATACATTTCTCATCATTTTCAAATCACTATTATTTAATTTTCCTACTATTGAGCAAGTGTTTTCTAAATGCTTTTTGAACTTTTTGATCCATTGTTAGTTTTCGTTGTTGTTTTTTTCTATATTCTGCTGGTTTTTCTATATTGTTCTTTATGGGAATAAATATTGTGTCCTTTTCCATTTTTTCATATAATTCTGGTTCTATTTCTACCGCAACTTTCATATAATTTATGGCTTTGTCTTCATCACCTTTAAGCATTGCTATTTGTGCTAAATAGTAATATGAACCTGATTCAAGTTCTTTATCTTTTAAACTTTCAAATAAGTACATCTCGGCTTCATCTAGTTCTCCATATATTATGGCAATTTGCGCTAAACTTAATTTTGCGTGATATAGCAAACTATTTAATTCTGCTTTTTTTTCATAGTATTCTTTTTGCTCTTTGAAAATCATTTAGCATTGTATAAGCTATTCCTAAGTTGTAATAAAGATTATAGTTGGCCGGATTATATCTTAGCGAATTTGTATATGCTGATATTGCTTCTTTGTATCGTTCTTGTTCTATCAATATGTCTCCTAATAATTCAGTACACTTAAAATGCTCAGGTTTCTTCTTTAACACATCCTGTATCAGTTCTATTGCCTCATTATTTTTTCCTTCTGCATGCATTAAATTAGCAATATTATAATTTATTTCTATTTCCTTTGGACTTATTTCTATTGCTCTTAAATATTCTGAAACTGCATTTGAGATTCTTCCTTCTTTTTTTTTTCATATACTTCTGCTAAAAGTTTATGGCCTTCAAAACTCTCGGGATATTTGTTTATTAATGTAAGCAAATATCTTTTAGCTTCTGTTTTTTTTCCCATTTTTAGCATCAAATTTGCTAAAAAATATATTCAACATCTCTGAAAGTCTATTTTTTTTTTTTTTTTTTCCAATCCAAATACTACAACTGGTAGCATTATTGATAATATAAATGCAATTAATTTTAATGTCACATTTGTACCTTCTATAAAAATTAGTTCTATAAAATTTATTAAAATTCCAATAAATTGCATTAATAATATGTATAAATACTGTGTGTTATTTTTTTTTTTTTTATCATTTTAAAGAACATTGTTATAAACATGACAACAGCTATTATATTAAATATAATTTCAAATATCATATCTCCTCCAATATTTTATTTTTCAAACTTTTGGTTGTATCTTTCCATGCATTCTTCTATTATCTTTTCTGCTTCAGTTCTTCCTAATATTTGCTCTTATTGTGGTAGTTTTTCCTTCTAATTGTTTATATACTTCAAAAAAATGCTTTATTTCTGCTGAAATCTGATGTGATACTTCTGAAATATCATTGTATTCATTTAAAAATGGATCTTTTTTTGCTACTGCAATTATTTTTTCATCATATTCTTCTCCATCTATCATTATTAAAACACCTATAGGATAACATTCTACTAGCGTAAGTGGAATAATATTTTCTTGGCAAAGTACTAGTACATCTAATGGATCATTATCTCTTGCATATGTTCTTGGAATAAATCCATAATTTGCAGGATAATGTGTAGATGTATATAATACTCTATCTAGTTTTAGCATACCTGTTTCTTTATCTAATTCATATTTGTTTTTTCCACCTTTTGATATTTCTATTACACCTATAAAATCATCTTTTGTATTCTTTCTTTTGCTATGTCATGCCATATATTCATAATCGTATTCCTTCTTTCTATTCCAATATTTTAAGTCAAATTTCCATAAATGTCTACACATATACATTATTTTTTTTATTTTTTTTATATTTGTATTGACAAATCTACCCACATCGTATTATAATATAACTTGTCAGTTCAAATACGCAGATGTGGCGGAACTGGTAGACGCACAGGACTTAAAATCCTGCGGTTGAATAAACCGTGCCGGTTCGATTCCGGCCATCTGCACCATTAGAACCTCAAGTAGTTCGTAAGATATGCTTGAGGTTTTAATTTATAAAAAAATGTGCAAAGTTCTAACAAAAGTTCTAACACTTTTCCAAAATTAGAATTTTTATAAATAGTTAGAAATGTATTTTTTAAGACAGATTACCTAAATAGCGAGTTTGGTAATTTGTTCTTTTTTGTATCTTTTGTATCTAATGCAAGTTTATTTTCAATTACATTTGCAGATACCTTTTTTATTTTCTATATCTGCATGGGCATATCTTAGCGTAGTTTGGAAATTAGAATGACCTAGCCATATTTGTATATCTTTAACTGGTACCCAACCATTTTGAATTAATAAAGTACCACAGCTATGTCTTAAATCATGTAGCCTAATGTGTCGTAGATTGTTATTATCTAATATTTTACTAAAAGTTTGTGTTACATATCCAGGTTTCATTAATTCTCCATTTTGCATTAAACAAATATAGTCTTTATAATCATTGCAATAAGTATTGCCATAAAATTTTTATATTCATCATATTTTTTCTTTATAAGAATTTAGTAAATTTGCTATAAAATCAAATAAAGGCAAAGTCCTATAACCTGAATCGCTTTTTAGCTCTATCTTTGAAAATAAATTGTGTGACACCATCAATTTTACCACGACCTACAGTGTGCCTAATCGTTAATGTTTTAGCTTTAAAATCAATAGCATTCCATTTAATACCTATGACTTCTTCACGCCTTAATCCATATACACCCGCAATTATTACTGGTAATTCAATAGTTGTATTTTTTATAATTTCCATTAGATTTAATAACTCATCTTGTGTATAATAATTCAGCTGTATATTCTTTAGTTTTAATTATTTCTAGTTTAGTAGCAGGATTACTATCTATTATTTCTGTAATGACAGCGCTTTTTTAGAGCTTTACTAATATTTGCTCTATAATGTTTTACTGTATTTCCGGATAGACCTTCAGCAAATAGTAAATCAAAAAAAAGTCTTGAATGTGTTTAGGCTTTAAATCAACTAATTTTATTTTTTTTAGCTTTAAAGTACTTATATAATCTACCTTTAATAACTTGCTCATAACCTATATATGTTGTTTGTTCAACTTTTCCTTTTTTGCTTTTCTAGCCATTCTAACATATAATCACAAAATAAAATATTTTTATATTTATCATATATGTTTGGATCTCTTAATTTTATTTTAGATTTTTGCTCATATTCAATTTTAAATTGTTCTAGTTTTTCTACAGCCTTTTTCTTATTTCCTTTTATAGTATAACCTGTTGGAATCCATTTGGGTTTTCTTTTTTTTCCATAATCATCATATATAAATTTAAAACTGCATAATACAGTCCTTTTTTTTTTTGTAAGCTACCTGTTATCATTTTTTTTCTCCTTTCTGTTGTAACAGTTTATATTTAACTTATCATTGATATTTTGTTTATTATACCATGATAATCAAAAAAAATCCTACTGTTCTGTCATTACATATTTGATAACATTAACTTTAGGAATTTTATATTCTCTGCCAACTTTTTTACTTTTTATTTTCTTTTCTCTTAACATACGATACGCAAGAGAGTTACTAATTCCACCTAGCATTTTTTTCTCATTTGTGTAAGATTTACAATGTCTGGGTAGTCTGTAAACATTAAAGTATAAGATTCTTTCATATCAGCCATATTTAGCACCTCCTTTAAGATTTAAAATAAAAAAAGACCTATTTATCAATAGGACTAATTAAATACTATAACAATATCTTTTCTTGTATTTTTGTGTTGGTATTTTAATATTCATATTTATTGATTTAGGAACATCACTACCAAACTTTTAATTTTCTATCTATAACTAGATTGCCTTTACTATTTCTATGATATGCACTTGAATTCCATTTTCTATAAGCTAAATCACTTATTTCAAAAGAATAAGATAATTCTTTACTTGCTTCAATATGTTGTTGTTTAACAAATTCAAATAATTGTTTATCATTTTCATTTTGCCTTTTATTTCTAATCCATTCTCTTTTTTGCAATTTTACGGTTTTCTTTACTAATTTGAGTTCTATATTCTTTTTCTTGCTCATATCTTGCATCTTTTTTTTTATAATCTTTGTTATATAAGATGGATCAACATTCAATTCTTTTTTGCAATAATAGTTGGCTTTTCGTGTTCATTATAATACTTATCTAGTATATAGTTCTTGCTATTTATATTAATCACAGCCTTTCAAACAATTTGGTAAAATTTCTGTCTACATATTTTTTATACAATTATAGTACTTGACATTTTATATTAATTGATGTAATATATTATTATATTTCAACTATTAATATTTGATATTATTATAAAGTAATAATTGTAATATGTCAATATATTACAATTAAATTCTTGAAAAAATTTTAAGGAGAATAAAGTAATGGAATTTAATTTTAAAAGTAACAGTGCATATTCATATATGAGATATGGTGGCTATCAAGGAAGATATAAAGGAAAAGAATATTATATTGTGCCAAATCCAGAAGCTAGTATAAATATTAGAGATTTATATGACATGTTCAGTAAAATGGATTCAATATTGGTGGATTTATTAAATATAGGAAGAATATGTATAGATTCAGAAGATGATCAAACTAAGTTTACTTGTGCATATTTCTTTGTAGAGCAATATGGTTTACTAGGTTTTATGGTTGAAGCACCAATTAATGCAGATTTTCTATTAAATGAAGAGGTAACATTAAAAGAAAGTAATTTTATTAATAAAAATTGTGTAATGCGAACGAAAGAATATTTTGATTTATTCTTTCCATTTGCCAAAGATACTGAAATGAATTATACAGTAACAAATGGTAAAGTAGAAATAGAAACAAATTCTGATTTACAAAGAATGTTAAATCGTACATCACTTAGCAATCAATTAATTTATTCTAGTTTTTATTGTGAAAAAATAGATTGGATAATTGAATATGCAAAAAAAATGTATAAAATATTTAAAAAATATGTAGATTTATCAAATAATAGTGTAAATAATTATGATGAATATAAAGCAAGAGAAACTATAAGTGATTACTATTTTTTCTGGAATACCATACAAAATTAATATGTATGGAAATACTCCAGAAATATCTTGGCAACCTAATTCTTTAAAAAACAAGCAATAGATATGGCTTTTGGGTTTATGCTTTGTAGTGAAAAAGAATCCTTTAAGAATATGTAAGCATTGCGGGAAAGTCTTTTATGCTAAAAATCCTAAAGCTGAATATGATAGTAGCCAATGTAGAAATCAAGCAAATGTATATAAAAGTAGAAATAAAAATAAAGCCGATTAAAAATAATTGTTGAAATTGTAGAAAAAGCATTGTTTTTAAAATAAAATTCAAGTATAATAAATCCATCCTTTTCCAAAGGAAATCTTTGAGGAAGGAGGTGCAACTAGAGTGAGTTCATTTGATTTAATCTGGCGATTAATCGTTTTGTTACTTTTAAGTAATAATGATGATGAAAGCCAAGACACAAACAAAGATTAATCTTTGGGGCAGGCGGACACCTGCCTTTTCTTTATTTTGAACAATAAAAAAAAAGAGATATGCGGACACATATCTCGTGCAAACCTTTGTGAGTTCATTCGATTTGCTAGCTAATGTTATTATAACATCAATTTTATTATATGTCAAATGATTTTTAAAAATTCATTATTTGCATAAATTTTTTATTATTTTTTAGTCGTTATCATCTAAATCATCAAATAATTTACTATCATAAAAATCTTTTATAGAAATTCCTAAACCAATACATATATAATAAATAGTATCAGAAGATGGTGCTTTTTGATTTTTATGACTTTAAAAATACTTCTAATTGTTGAGGGATTAATTCCGGAGGCTATTGCTAGTTGATTTATATTCATATTGTTTAATTTGCATAGTTCATCTATTCTTTTTTTTCTTGTTGCTTCTAGCAAAGTCATAATATCCCTCCTACTCTCACGAAAAATTTACAAAATTAGTATAGCAAATAAAAACATAAAATATGCGTGAAATATAACGCATAAATATTGACTTTTATGAGCAGTAATGGTATAAAAAATATAGAATAATAAACTTATGAAAAAGGGGAATTTTTGATGAATAATAAAGTAGTAAATAAACAAATACCATTAGAAACAATAGTAAAGGTTGCTAACCATTTGGAAGATTACAAAGAAAAGTATGATAGAAAATTTGAATTAGAGCAAAATAGAAATAAGAATATTCCGTATGGAGAGAAACAATGGGAATTTGAGAATGGGAATACAACTATAAATTACACAATAGAATTTAAAAATGGAAAAAATATAAAAGAAAGTGATTACAACTGGTTTATTGGGAACTTAAATCAACCTAATACAATAAAAAAAAGTATATCTATAGATTTATATGTTAGTTTTTATACAAAAAGTCCAAACAACACTATTAATGACATATATAACAAAGTTAATGTGTCATTATATTTTAGAGAATTTGATGTTACTATAGATATAGATACTACCAACCAAGAAAATGAAGCACATAATTTATATTCAGAAGTTATGAATATTTTAGAAGATAATGAAGATAGATATAATAAAACTATGAAACATAGAAAAATAAGAACACAATGTTTTTACTATATCTGTAGGAATCATTTTATCTTATATTTTATATGTTATTTTGAAAATTAATATAGATAAAATACCTCCGACATTAGCAGAGTATTTAAACAATAAATATATTCTGGTATTTGGACAATGGTTTGTTGCCCTCTTATTAGGAAATGTATTTTCATATTGGTATATATTATCAGTTTATAAACCCTTTATTGCCAGAAACAAAATATGCTGGATATAACTATTCGACAGGTAGAGGAAATTATACAGATGATGTTGATGACTATATAGAACATTCAGAAGTACATTTTGGAAAATACTGGGATGCAGAAAAAAGAAGAACAAAAATTGAAAAAATGTATAAAAAATAACAAGCAAAATTATATTAGTGCAATTATTGATAAGTGTAATTTTATTTTTTATAATAAAATAATTTCGTGAAAAGGGGCAAATATGAAAACTAAAGAACAAAGATATAATGAATTATATAGTAGTGGATTAGTAGATTCGATAAAAAGAATTATTTGCTAATAGAAATGATATTAGCGAAGATTACTATGTTTTAATGGCTGACTATATAGATTCTATGAATGAAATAAAAAATGAAATGTTAATAAATCCTACAGAAATAGCAAGAAAGATGCCTAAACTTGTAAAGAGCATACAAGAATCAAATTTAGGTGGAATTTATGGAAGAACTGATGATTAACAGAATACAAATGGAACAATCTCTTAGTTACGAAGATAAAAAGCTATATTTTTTTTCATGAATTAACACATGCATTACAAACTTCTCATGAAAATGGTAGAGAACAATGTGGATTCTATAATGGACATGATGGAATGTTTCTTACAGAAGGAGCAACACAGTATACTGCTGAAATGTTGTATAATGTTTCTAATGGTACAAATTTAGAATATAGAGAACAGCCTAGAACAGTACGAGGAGCAAGTAATAGAACACCATATAGTCCATTAAGTGAATATCAATATAATGGAAATGTTTTGGACTTATTAGCCAAGAGTATGGATTTACCTTTACCACAAGTTTTATCTTTAGCTTATAAAAAAAGATGGTAGAGAAACATTAAAAGGTATATATGAAAGTATGGAAGGTAATCAAGGCAAATTTGATGAATTAATGAATAATTTAGAACAAATATATTCTATAGATAATTTATTAATACATGGATATGGAGAACAATTACAAAGTCAAACACCATTAAATATTACAATGCAAGACGGAATCACAGAATTTCAAGGAAATTTAAACACTTATAGAGAACTTATGAATAAAACTGAAAGAGAATTAGTTGCAACTTATATGGAAAATCATGATACAGAGTATATTTTACAAAATTATGATGAAGTTGCTCAATTTCTAACTACTCCAGATTTACGAGATAATTTCTTAACAGCAGTTCATGAATTACGTGATTTATCACAAGATAATAGAAGTAGTAATAATACTATAAATTTTGAAGATTATAGACTAAATAGAGAACAAACTACAAAAAAAACACCACAATTTGAAATGCCAGAAGGTTATTCTATTAATGAATATGGAGAAATAATTAGACCTGCAAGAGAAGAAAAAGCAAGAGCCAATTCAAGAAACTATTAATGTACAGTCAAATGAAACTAAACTATCATTAAAACAAAAGAGTAGCACAATTTTTACAAAAAAAATAATCTATTTATGAATTTATCTTTTTTGTTGATAAGTTTGTTCATAAACAATTAGATGTATTACCATCACCTACACAAGAAATAAGAAAAACAAATACATCTACAACAAATAGAACAAGAGAAAGTTTTATAAATGAATTAACCAATTTTGGTGCATATAGAAATTTACCACCTATTCAAAGAATGTCTGATCCAGAAAGAATGGCACAAATGAGAAGAAAAATGGAACAAAATCAACAATCTAATGATGATAATGAAAGAGGTTAAAAATGGATGAAAATATTATTAATTATATGAATAATATTGAAAATACTAATTTATCTGAAGAGGATAAAGAATTTGAAAAGTATCTAAAGTTGTTTAAAGAAAGATTTGGAAGAAATGCTTATATTGCAGAGCCGAATGGAACAAAAGAACAAACAATAGAAGCAATCAAGATTTGTTTAGAAAAGAATGAAGATATATTAGATCAGTTATTATATTCAGGTTCGGACAAATTTATTTATTAAATTAAGTTATTAAAAAATTTAAATTATATAAAAGGAAAGAGGTATATAAGTATGAATGTTAATGAAAAAATTATTTCTACTAAAACAGAATTATTAGAAACAATAAAACAAGGAGTTAATATTTTAGATTATATTAAAGATGAAAGAGATATTGATTTTGTAACTAATGCAATTGTAATTGAAAAAAAATGATGAAGATTCATATTATGAAGAAACTGCTGAAATAGTATTTAAATCAATATTATATTATGTATTATTTACAGATGGAGAAACTAAAACATTGAATAGATGTAAGGAAATTGCTAAATATGGTATAAATGGAATAGATGGAATTAATAAAATAAGAGATTTGGTTGCAAATGAAGAAAGAGCAAATATATTATTTAAACCAGTTGAAATAGCTTCAGAAGCAACAGCAAAAGCAGTATTTGAAAAATTAAATGAAAGATTATCAAAAATATAGGTTAAGAGGAGAATTTCGTTCTCCTCCTTTTTTTTAGCATTATAATTCTAAATAAAATCACATTCTTTTTTCTCTTTTTCTTCACATTCTAGTTGCTTTACAGGATCAATAAAAGTATTAGTTGGTTTTTCAAAATCTTTAATTAATTGTTTTGATTCTCCAACGCCAAATTTATTACAAATCCAAACTATAAATTTATCCACAGTTTCATAGAATTTATCAATAATTTTGTATAAATGACTATTTTCTTTTTTCTAATGTTTTAATTTTGCGCTTATATTTGTATTCAATATCAAATTCCTTATTTTCAAATTCTTGCTCTAATTCTCTTTTTCTATTTTCAAATTTCAAATCAAGTGTATTATTTTTCTTTTTATATTCGTGCTCTAAATATTTTACAGTATTGTTTAATTCTTTATTGTCAGCAAGTATTTTATCTCTTTCTTTTTGATATTTTTCTGCCTCATCAACAACTTTAGATTGTTTTGATAATTCTTTATGCAATGATAAATTATTTTTATATAATTCTTTAATTAAATCATCTTTAGGTTTTATAATTTCTTCTAATATTTTTTTCATCTCTCTTTAGTGAGAATTTGCTAATATCAGTTATAGTTGGAACTTCCGGCAATTCTAGTTTTATTTCATTTAAAATTTTCTTGGTATTCTCGTAATTTGTAATTTTCTTATATTCCTCAACTGTATAATGTTTTCTGTCAGTATCTTCAACGAACATTCCTCTTTCTAAATCAAAGCCTTTTGATTTTAGATGATTAAAGTAGGCATCTTGTAATTTTCTGTAACTATCTCGACCTTTCCAAAAAAATCTCTTGCACAAATTTTATAAATGTCGTTTCCATCTTTGTCTTTGGTATGAACAACAGGAACAAACATTAAGTGCATATGTGGTACACCTTCATCTAAATGTACCACTGCTGATATTATATTTTTTTTCTCCTAGATTTTTATAATTGCAAATAAATTTATAACATTCATCAAAATATCTTTTTTTTTGTTTCTTTTTTTCTCCTATTTTATCAAAGAATACTTGGTTCTGATGTAAATATCATTTGGCACATTATTATACTATTATTTCTAAGATGACCTTTCAAATTATTTTCTTTTAAATACTTATCAAATTCTTGGGTGTATGTTAGTTCATTTTTCTTAATGTAATAATTTAAGTGGGTTTTTGTAGGATTAATATCTTTATTAGTATGATTTTTTGCTTTTCTATCATTATGAGTTCCTTTTCCATTTACTTCTGCTCGTGTTAATTTTTCATTTCTTACAATAGCATAACTCATATCTCCTTGCACCTCCTTCTTTGCCCGAGATATTGTTTCAATGTCTAACACACTAGACAAACAAAGTGTGTCTGTGTGGCAGGGTTAGGCACCCACACCCCTAAAACCTAAAATTGCTTATCTGCATTTTAGGTTTTGCATAAAAATTTGCTTATCGCAATTTTTATGCATGTGAGCAAAAAAATAATTTTTTACTCACAACCAAAAAAGCACTTATGCTTTTTGGTATTCACTTTAGCAATTCAAAGCAGAAACCAGAGTGAGTGAGCTAAAGTGAAAAGGTGTAATAATCCCATTTATAAAAAAATAGAATTATTACACCTATATAAGTAGAAACCGTCGGTCGTTCGCCTCGTTTCATAGGTAGTCTAGTAAGTAGCTTTTTTGCTACTATAATTGTTGATACTACTAAAGTATCTTTGTTCATACTTGTCCAAACTTTTTACAATTATAAATCCACACCAAGATATGCCACCGAATACTCTTTTTATTATTGTGAGTCTGTGTTCTAAAATCTCACTCACGCACTTTGTATAATTAGACTGCTTATACAAATACGAATGAACTTTATAGCATCGGCTCATCACACCAAACACTTTTTAAGAGGTGTTGCATTTCTCTTTTGCACAACAAAAAGCCCGTTTGTAGATTTTTATTCTACAAACGGACTTTATCGCTAATATATTCTTATTTAATTTGCCTCACAATCGCTTTGTGGCGATTTTAAATTGGAGAGAGTATTAAAATTTATTTTCTATCAAATTTTTCTATGTAAAACTGTTCTATATGCTTGCCTAGAAAATCAACATATTCTTTTTAATAATTTTAAACTGGATTCTATTACATTTTTTATTTCAGTACTTGATTTTGATTGTCTAACGCCATAAGATATTAATCCGCTTTTATGATATTCTGGAAGTGATCTAGTATTTAATGGTGAAAAACTATGTGTTAACTGGTTCCTTAAATTCTCCATTTCATTATAAACTGGATTTGATTGTATATCTATCAAATACTTATATAATTTCTTATCATTTGTTCTTAAATATTTTATTACACGAGATATTATATCTTTCTCATAATGATTTATTCCCAGATTATATAAGTTACTAATTATATGTATAGTTCTTTCGAAATTACTTTTTATTTCAAACAAACAAATTCTACTAAAATAATTAAAATAATACTTATTTATATAATCTATTTCTTGATATTCTTTTTCATTAAGGTCAACTTCTCTATATTCTGGAATACCTTTATTATAATAATTACAAACTAATATATATGGAATTTCTATGTTTAACATAGTGAAGTTAAATTCATTTATCCATGGTAAAACATTATCATAATAATCTAACTCATCGCCATAACAAGGATCATTTTGTATTTCATATTTTACTTGTATTCTTATTTTCTCAATATCTTTTGTAATTTTATGTGCTTCTTCTACCTCAGAAAATTGAAAATAGTTATATATACTTTTCATAAATTAACTCCTATCATCAGATTTTAAATTATCATAAGTACATAAGTCATCATTAATTTTTATAATAATTAATACAAATAACTTTAGAAATGTTATATAATTAGTATAGTGTACATTTTCATCATCACTATCATTAGACTGTGTACCATGAACATACATATTTCTTAAATCAAGAGAATTATTGAATGAGCTCTTATTTAGGTAGTAATTAAAATAATCTTGTTCTGGCCTAGATAAAAGTGAACTTTCAGCTTTCAACCATTTGTTTATCTATTAACTTATCAATTTCATTTCTGTATGAAATTGGATATTTCCAATAATTAATAGCTTCATTTTCATGTAAATCCTTAAGAATTGTAATTAATTTATTGTTAGTTATTTTAATAAATTCATTGCAATCTATATGTATATAATTTTTTTTCTAAAAGATACTCAATGTCTCTTTTATTATAATCTTCATAATCTGTTATGCTGATATTTTCATTTAACAATAGTTCATAAAAAAGAATTATATTTATCATCTGCATCTTTTCTATATGAAAGCATACATTGATCAAAAAAAAAAGTAATAATCTATATTATTAAATTCTTGTGATTTATAATTTGGATAAATATATTATTCTTTTCTAATTTACTTTTTATATCTTTATATGGTATAGGATTTGAAGACATCTGCAATAATTCATGATCTATATATCCATCTTCTATATATAAGTTATATTGTTTTATTATGGATTCTAATTCAGGCAATAACGTTTCTGCATTTTTCTAAATATTTAGAACTTACTGAAGGTGGATTTATCTTATAGTTTTCTATTTTAAATTCATCTAAAAATATATTCTTTAAAAAACCACTCTATAACTTCTTCTAGTCTTATATCCAGTGCTTCAAGTCTTTGGTAATAACTAACCATTTGTAAATCTGATAGCATTTTTTTTTTATGTTAAAACCAATACCGATATTATAAGCATGTTTTGATCTAGTAGAGAGTGTACTCTCAAAAAGACCTAATTCAGTTTTCTTACTAAACAATGTTATTCTCATTTGAAGATCAACAAAATTAAATAAGTAAATGAAATTATTTAATAATGTACTATAATCTAAATTATCTTTAATCCATTTCATTGAATATGAACACTTAATAATTCCTTTATCCTCTTGCTCTATGATAGGCTCTTCTTGATTTTCTGCAAAACTTACTTCGACGCCATATTTCATACCAGACTTTCTATCAAAGAACTTTCGGTTTTCATCATTTCGTTCTTTTCTTAGATTCTAATCTCGTTCTATCCGATATTTTTAATTCATTTGTACTTTGGATATTATTTATAATACCTAGATAATTTAGATTTGCAAAGGGTGCTTTAATGTAATTTAATATTAAAGTTTCTTTATCTTCTAAAGTAAACACTTCTGGAAAGTAAATAGTATTCCTTTGGCTTAAGTGTTCAATTTCATATTTGTCTAAGAGTAATTCAGCATATTTACTATTATTCAATAGGCAAGTTCTTATGATATTACCATAGTAATTAACAAGTTTTTTATTTCTTAAAATATAATGCATACACACTTTTTCATTATGTAATAGCTCATCAAAAGTTGTTTCTGATACTCTTTCATATACCTTATATTTTTCTAATAATTCGAAGAAATCATCTTTATAAATTCTGTCAACTTTATTATATAATTCTACAAAATTACTATCATCAATGCCTTTTATATAACAAGCTACAATTCTTTTTATATTCTTTGCAGACTTTTTTGAATAATTTCTATGTCTTGTTCGTTCCAGGTCATAAGATATGCCTTTATATCTATAAATTTTATTATATTATAAAATTCTATTATTTCATTCACATCATAATCTACTTTATTACTATTAAACTGATCTACTATCTCTTTTACTCTTCTAAGATGAAAGCCTGATGAGTAATCTGATGTAGAGTAAAACTTCACTCTATCATGCATATATTGCACCACCTTTATTATAAAACTTTCTAAAGTTTTATTTTTTCTTGCATTATACCATAAATTCCACAATTTATAAATATCAATAATAAGTTAGACTGTTATTCTATCAAAAGTTCTAACACAGTTCTAACACTAAATTCAAAATTTTAGAAAAAGAAGATTTTTTGTTTTTCTTGCATATTCATCAATACTTGTGTTATAATTCTCTTACAAACAAGCTAATTAGAGAGGTTAATAACTACAACTAAAATAGGTTATCTAATGGTAAAAAGCAGATGGCTTAAAATTCTTAAAATCCTGCGGTTGAATAAACCGTGCCGGTTCGATTCCGGCCATCTGCACCATTAGAACCTCAAGTAGTTCGTAAGATATGCTTGAGGTTTTAATTTATAAAAAATGTGCAAAGTTCTAACACTTTTCCCAAATTAGAATTTTTATAAATAGTTAGAAATATTTTTTTTAAGACAGATTACCTAAATAGCGAGTTCAGTAATTTTTTTTTTTTGTATCTTTTATATTTAATGCAAGTTTGTCACTAATAACACTTGCAGAAATTCTTTTTGTTTTCTATATCAGCGTGTGCATATCTTAAAGTAGTTTGAAAATTAGAATGACCTAGCCATATTTGTATGTCTTTAACTGGTACACCATTTTTTATAAGAGTTTAGTAAATCAGTAATAAAATCAAATAAAGGTAAAGTTCTATAACCTGAATCACTTTTTTTGCTCTATCTTTGAAAATGAATTGTGTAACGCCATCAATTTTACCACGACCTACAGTATATGTCTAATTGTTAATGTCTTAGTTTTAAAATCAATAGCATTCCATTTAATACCAATAACTTCTTCACATCTTAATCCATATACGCCAGCTATAATTGCTGGCAATTCAATAGGTGTAGTTTTTATGACTTCCATTAGTTTTAGTAGCTCATCTTGTGTATAATAATCTGCTGTATATTCTTTAGTTTTAATTGTTTCTAATTTAGTAGCTGAGTTACTATCAATTATTTCTGTAATAACTGCACTTTTTAAAGCCTTGCTAATATTTGCTCTATAATGTTTTATAGTATTTCCTGAAAAACGATATGGCTTTTTGGTTTTATGCTTTGCAGTGAACAAAATCCAATAAAAATTTGTAAGCATTGTGGTAAAGTATTTTATGCTAAAAATCCAAAAGCTGAATATGATAGTAGTCAATGTAGAAACCAAGCAAATGTATATAAAAGTAGAAATAAAAATAAAGATGACAAAAATAATTGTTGAAATTTTGAGAAAATATATTTTTTTTATCAAAATTAAAGTATAATAAGACCATCCTTTTCTAAAAGGAAATCTTTATGGAAAGGGGGGTACATAAATGTCTTCTTATGATTTAATCTGGCGTCTAATTGTTTTACTACTATTGGGTAGTAATAACAAAGATGACCAGAACAACGAAGACTAGAAAGTAGTCTTAGTCTAGGTAGTCTGCCAACTTCCTATCTTTTTTTTATATGCAAAAAAAAGATATAGACTGCCATCTATTTTTAAAAAGTTTTTGCAAAATTATTGTAAAAAAAAAATAGTCTTATGGTTTAATATACTTATGTAATTATATATAATTTTGGAGGTAATTATATGATTATTTTAGATGATAGAGGTTGGACAATGCAACAGATGATATTGAAAAATAAAGAACAAATACAAGGTTCACAAACATGGCTTGACGATATCCCAGGTGGATTACATACAAGATGTCATTATTATGATGGTAGATTTAGTGTAGAAAATTATATGGGAAATTGGGATTAGTCAATAGGATTGGCTAAAAGCCATGCAGAAAAAATCTTTGAAGAAAGAATCAATTTAGAAGAATTATGGAATGCTAATGTTCAAGGTAAATATTTTTCAGAAGAAGAATGGAATTGTTTATTAAAAGATGGATTTCTTGGAGTATTAAGGATGAGATGTCCCGAATTAGAAGATAGCAAAGCATTTAACTTTTGTTTGCAAGTTGATCAAAAAATCAAAGAATTAGAACAAAAATATAGAGAAAAACCACATTCTGAAATAATAAAAGAAATTGAAAGTCATGCAATAAATGAGAATGCAGATAATCGCATATTATGGGAGTTTCTTAAAAAAGATTTACACTCGAGATTTGGTTTTAGGCGAAAATTCTGAACAAAGAAAAAAATATATGAAATTTCTTGATATTTCTAGACAACAAGAGATTGATTCAGAAAGACAAGATGAATTTGTAGAGGATATGGAACTAATTGAAACGCCAGAAAAACAAATTTAAACAATATTCTAGTTGGGTTGAAGGAATAAGGCAGAAATGTAATGATAAAAATTTTATGGTAACAGAAACATTACAGGTTGGTGATTATGATGTATATAGTCATTATGAACTTGATAATGATTTACATGTATATATAAGTAATCCTGAAGAAGGTGAAAGTAAGGTATGGGTATTTGATGGACCAAGTTTGCAAAGATATAAAGAAGCTGGAAAATTTCAAAGAAGTATGCTTCTTGATGAGTATACTGAAGGTAATTTCTATAACATGCAATTAGAGTTTACAGTTGGAGATGTTAAAAGCAGTGATGATGTTCCTGGATTTATAGATTATCAAGATGATATGCAAGATGCAGTAGCTTTTTTACCTGATAAAGCTGGACGTTATGGTGGTACTTCTGGACCAGAGATTTATATTGATATTAATTCAGACTTATCTGAAGATATTGGAGAAAAAATTAGAGAAAGCAATTAATAGCACTAATGATCCAAGAACTGCAGTCTACATATAGAAAAAGCATTAGAATTTTATACTAAGATTCAAGAAGTTGTAAAAAAACACAAAACAAACATAAAGAAATTGATAGTAAAAAGACTTCAAAAACAAGAACAGACAGCCAAAAAAGATAGATGATGATTTGTCACAATGGTTGGGAGGAGAGGCTCCAGAAGTTGAAGGAACTGCTGAAGGATATTCAATAAACGAATATGGCGAAATTGAAAAGAAAGATCCAGACATAGAAGAATTAGAAAGCTTGAGAGATAAAAAGCAACAACTACTAGGAAAACAAGAGGAAAGTGCAAAAACAGAGAAATTAGTAGAGGCTATGGAAAAACAAGGACCAAATCTTGATGAATAAAGGAGAATAAGATGGGAAAACATTTAGAGGAAAAATCATTAATAGCAGTAAATGAAAATAGCCTATTTTATAAGATAAAATCATTCTTTTTGAAACTATTTAGAGGAAAGAAAAATGCATTGAAATGGATTTTCAATAATTCCAGTAAAAAAAAATGAAATTCAGTCTGATAAACGAAAAGATGATTTTATTGAATCTATTAGAAATGTTGAAAATGAACAAACTAAATTATTAAAACTTCAAGAACAATTTGATAATAGAAAAAATTGAAAAAAGTCAACTTTCAAAGGAACAAATTGCAGATTTAACAGCATTATATAAAAAAGCAAATTAATGATTTAGAACAATCAAATGAAAGAAGGATTAATAAAATAAGACAAAACAAAAATGGAGCATCATTCTTAAAAAGATATTCAAACTACAGAGAATGAAGAAACGAAATTACTTAAACTTCAACAAAAATATGATAAAAGACTTATTGAGACAAATGATTTACCTAAAAGCCAGATTAAAGCACTAATTAATTTATATAAAAAACAAATTAGCGAAATAACAAAGAGTAATGAAAGAAGGAAACAAAAATTATTACAATATAGAAAAAAAAATTACAAACAGATAATTAGCATTTAGGAATGGGATTATAACTCTAAATCCCATTCTTTTTTCTCTTTCCTCTTTTTTTATTTGCAGTTGAGGGTCAAGAGAAATATTGGTGTCATTCTCAAAAGTTTTAACAAGTTCTTTTGAATCGCCTAAACTGAATTTCTGACAGATCCATTCTATAAATTTATCAATAGCAAAATAGAATTTATCTATAACTTTATGAAGATGATTATTTTATTTTTCTAATTTACGATATTTGCCTTTATATTCATATTCTAAATTATAAGATTTTTTCTCAAATTCTTCCTCTAATTCTTTTTTTTCTGTTATTAAAGTCAAAATCAAGATTATTGCTTTTTATTTTGTATTTATGTTCCAAATTTTTAACAGTATTGTGTAATTCTTCATTATCAGCAAGTAGTTTTTTCTCTCTTTCTTTTTGATATTTTACAGCCTCATCAACAACTTTGGATTGTTTTGAAAGTTCCTTATGAAGTGATAAATTATCTTGGTATAATTCTTTAATTAATTAGATTATCTTTAGGCTTTATTATCTGTTCTAATATTTTTTTCATCTCTTTTTATTGAAAATTTACTAATTTCATTTATATTTGGAACTTCTGGCATTTCTAGTTTAATTTCTTTTTTAAAACTTTCTTAGTATTTTCATAATTTGTAATTTTCTTATATTCTTCAACTGTTGTATTGGTCAAGTGAAATTTGGTCCAATTTATATTTGAAAAATGGTCCACTTTTTCAAACATAAAAATTAGTTTATTTTCCGAATGAAAAATGGTCCATTATTATAATTGAATTTTTGGGCCACTAAGTTACATAACCTAACGATTAATTATATAGAAATTTCTTAACGTATCAATACTAAACTGTATTGATAAATCAAGCATTGACACTTATAATAAATTTTTATTTTATCAGTTAAGAGGTTGTTCGAATTATTATGTCATCTAAAAATTTTAATTATAAGTTGGACCATTTTTCACCTACAATTAACAAAACTCACACAACTTTTTTCTAAAGTATTGATTTATTAGAAAAATATTATTAAAATAATGTTAATAATAAAATATTTAATTTTTTAAGTTATCAATCGGAAGAAAATCCGATTTACACAAGATTTTCTATAGTCTCGCAACTTAGCTTACATCAATTTTATCTCTTTTCCAGCTAGAAAATTTATAGAAAAATATTTCATAAAGAATCAATCTTGATTCCTTATGAAATAAAATGGATATCCTCTTTGATCGACATCATCAAGGTTAAGGTTTAATTTTTTTTTTGCTTCATCATCAAGTAGCTTTCTTTCTTCCTCAATATCCAGCTCTATTTTTTTAACTTCTATTTCAATGAAATATCCTAAATTCTCTACCTTATCCAATGCTATTTCATACTTATCATTTTTTTGTACATGTATATATTTCTATTTTTATGTATCAAAGCAAACGAAATTATATTCAATTCATTAAATATCTTCTTCATTCTATCTATGTCATCAATATTTACTTCATTATTCATCGCAATATAAATGTATCTCTTCTTTTTCAGGATAAAAATGTTTATAATTTAATATTTTCTTTTTCTCCACGTTCTCTTATGCTTAGCCACTTGTAGGGATATTTTTCCTTTGTAAAATCCTCAAATTTGCTTGTAAAATATTCATCTTTTTGTTCAACTTCCTTTACAAATGTAGCATTTGAATTAAAGAATTTTTTAATTCGTTAAATTTCTCTTCGTTTATTTTTATTTTGATTTCTATTTCAACATCGTTACTCATCTTTTTGTCTCCTTTATATTAATTTCCGTTGGAACATGATCAGAACCATATATATCTTTGTATATTTTAACGTTTTTTATGTTCTCTTGCATAGACTTACTAACAAAGAAATAATCTATTCTTCTTGCAAACATATTATATCATAATCTGAATTCAAGATTTTTTTAAAATCTCCTTTTTCATACGCAGATTTATATCCATTTACATTCCATGTTAATATTTTCACAAGCCTCATGTCCTTTCCTTGTAGTCAAAATATCACCTTGGTAATTCTATCATATTAATAGTTTTTTGGGCAATAAAAAAATTAAAATATCCAATAGTTTCCCTTGCTAAGCATAAAAAAATTATGTTAAATTAGTAATAGTAAATTGAATTTATACCATACAAAGCTCACGAATGTTTTGAGCATTTATATTATCAAATACCTATGGAATTATTCTTTAACAAAAATTATAGAGATAAATTAAATTCAGATAGTAAAATTCTCTATGGATTTCTATTAAATAGGTTAACCTTATCAGCTAAAAATAACTGGATTGATGAAAATGGTAATGTTTTTCTTATATTTACTAGAAAAGAAGTACAAGAAAGATTAGATTTATCTGACAAAACTGTTACAAAGGCTTTTTAAACAACTAAAAAGATTGCAAACTAATACACGAAAAAAAGACAAGGAGCTAACAAACCAAATCTAATATATGTTGGAAAAATAGACCATGATGAAGACTTAATTAAAACTGATTCGTAAAAATTACGAGTCCAGAATCGTAAAAAGTACGACTCAGGACACGGAAAATTTACGACCAAACTATAACAATAATAATTATAACAATAAAGTATAGAGAAGCAGAGGATTTTATAAGAATAACATCTGATTAAAAATACGATTAATTTTCCTATCAGATTTCTAACAAAACTTGAAAAAGTTGTGTCTGATTTATATAAATTTTTTTATTGTTTATGTTACAATAAACACAAACGAAATAAAAAAAAAAAAAATGTAAAGGTGGATTTATAATATGGTAAAAAGAGTGTAAAAAATATAAAAAACATAGGAAATTTTGAAAATCGAAGGTGAGGTAATAACATGAGAAATGATATTTTGAATTTAAAAGAACAAATAGAACAATATATACCTTATAATGAGCAAGAGGCTAATGATAAACATGTAATGTTGCAATATATAAATAAATTTGATGATGTTTTAACACGAAAAAATGAATTTGGTCACTTCACTGCTTCTTCTTGGGCTGTAAAAACAAAAATAGAACAAAAGTGTTAATGATATATCACAATATATACAAGTCATGGGCATGGACTGGTGGACATGCTGATGGAGAATCTGATTTGTTAAAAACAGCTGTACGCGAATTAAAAAGAAGAAACTGGTGTTGAGAATGTAAAAATTCTAAAGAATGATATATTTTCTTTAGAAATTATATGTGTTAATGGACATGTAAAAAGAGGCAATTATGTGCCTTCTCATGTGCATTTAAATTTAACATATCTTTTAGAAGTTGATGAAAATGAATTACTAAAAATTAAAGCTGATGAAAATAGTGGAGTTAAATGGATTGATATAAATGATATAGAAACTGTTGTAAATGAAAAATGGGTTTTAGAAAATGTTTACAAAAAAATTATAGACAAACTTTAAAAAATAAAATAAAACCTGTCTACTTTAGATTGACATTGTTTGCTTTTATTATGCTATTATAAGCTTAAATATTGTTAATGGTGGTGGTTACAATGAATGATGAAAAAAATATAGAAATTGTGAATGGCAATGGTGATTTAAACATCTCCCCTGTTACTGATTATATTGAAATCGAGAAACCAAGGCCTAAAATAACTGAAGAAATAGTTATCCCAGAGGAAAAAAAAAAATTTAAAAAGCACCGTTGTGGTGCTTTTTTTTCTATATTGCTTCTTGGTTTGTTTCTTCTACTTCTCCATCATTGTTTTTTCTTTATTATGTATTTCTAGATTTGATACTGAAACTTCATATGCTATTCTCTTTTCTACAGTTCCGTCTTCATATTTTTTCTCATATTCTCTTGATTGTACTCTACCAGTTACTCTTAATTCTGTACCAACTTCTAGATTTTCACAAAATCTTGCTGTTCTTCCCCATGCTATACATGGTATATAATCTGATTTGTTATATGCTCTATTTACTGCTAATAATATATCCGAAATTTCTCTGCCAAAAGGCGTTTTTCTATATATTTTGGTTTTTTGCATAAATATCCATCTAATACAACTTCGTTAGATATAATATCTTTTCCAACTGTTATCTCTTCTTCTTGATTTGGTAAAAATTGAACATCTTTTGCAAAAACTGTAAGTATTAATCTACTCTTTTCATTTTGATAACTATTATATGATCTAAATTGTCCATCAATAGAGATTTTATCATTAATCTTTAGTTCAGCATTTGTCAATAGTCTTTCTGATATTGTTATTGGTATAATGTCTTCGCTACCACTTAAACGTGGTACACTTAAATTAAATATGTAAAATTTTTTTCTCCATATATTTCATGACTAAATACTTTATCACTTGTTACTTTTCCCACTAATGTTAAGCGGTTATTTTCTTCATAATTTGTACTCAATTTGGTTTCCTCCCCTTATTTGTTATGATATTAAAAAAAATATCTCTCACATTTATTATTATACTACTTTTTTTTGAATTTGTCTACATAAAATTACATTTTTTTCAATATTTTTTCCATATAGAATTTTAATACACATTATATACATGTTATCATATATGTCTAACAATTCATTTTTTTTCTATATTAATTTCCTGCGGTTCAAATTTATTGTTATACATATCTACAATATTTCGTTGTATGCATACAAGCATTTCTTCTTCTGTAATGCTTGAAGCTGTTACTGTCGCTTTTGAATTAAACCCATATGTTATTACTTTTAAATTCAGGTTTTCCACTAATTTAACATTAATATCTGAATTAAGTATTAAATATTCTGCATTTAATAATATACCTTCTAAATTTTTATTAATTAATTCTTTATTTAGAACTATAATTTTAAATTTGACATTTTTAATGTTATCTATATTTTTTTCATTGATAAATATAACATTACTGTTGTTTATATTATGTTTTAGCATCTCTTTTATATATTTCTCATTTTTTCTCTTCACTTATAATTCCAATAAAGAACATTTAAAAATCTCCTTAATGCTTATATATACTCTATTATTTGCACACATTAATTTACATTTATACATTAACTAGTTTTTTGTGCTCCATTATTATCAATAATATAATTTTCTTTTTATATATTAGGTCAGAAACTTTAACTATTTTTAGTCCTTTATTATTTATATTTTTAATTAACATCTCTAAACTATCTGCCGTGTGTTTAGTTCCATTGTGCATTAAAATTATACTGCCACTTTTTATTTTATCTTGTAGCCTTTGCCACATATCCTGGCCTTCAATTCCTGTATAATCTAATGTGTCTAAATTCCACTGTATTGCCAAATGATTTCCTTCTTTTGCCGCATTTATTACTGTATTATTGTATTCTCCGTAAGGGAGCTCTATACAGTACGGTTTCAGTTCCTGTAAGATTTTTTTACCTTTTCGCTACACTGTTTTATTTCACTAATATTTTCTTCTAAACTTAACTTATTAACATGTGGATGCTTGTTAGAATGGTTAGCAATTTCATGCCCAGCTGCATGAATCTTCTTTACCGCTTCTGGATACTTATCTACCCACTCCCCAACCACAAAAATGTAATTTTTACATTGTTTTTTTCTAATGTACCTAAAATACTATCTATATCATCCGCATTCCATGCACAGTTCATTGTTAAAGCAACCTTATTTTCATCTGTAATTACGTTATATATAGGCAATAACTTGCTTGTTGTCGACGTTATTATTGACTTTTCGTTTACATTTATACCACTCGCAAATGCAAATAACATGCACACTGTAACTATTGAAATTAAATATGAATATATTTTCTGTTTGTTAAGAACAATAAACATAAAAAAAATATCCTCCTAACATAAGTTAATACAAATATATTCTTCTCATCAAAGTTTATGCATCTTATTATCTTATAATTTTTAAATAATCTGCTTTCTGTACTTTTTCGCTTATATGTTTATCACCTAAAAGCTTTTCTGCCACATGAATAAAATTACATTCGGTGTCTGTTAAATATATTATATCTTGCCCTTTATTTTCACTATTACATATTATTTTCTTGCAAATATGTAGTTAGATTTTGTGCTATTTTCTCGCCAGTGTTTATTATTTCAACACCTCTCCCCATTTCTCTTTTTTATGATTTTTTGAAATAGTGGATAATGTGTGCATCCTAAAATTAGTGCATCGACATTTTTAATGTTTTTTTAAATACTCTTTTACCGTTAATTCAGCAATTTTATTATCAGTCCATCCTTCTTCTGCCATTGGAGCTAGCAATGGGCAACCCATTGTTTTTATTTTTTGCTTTTGGCATTAATAACTCAATTTTATTTTGCCATCCATTGCTTCTTATAGTTCCTTTTTGTAGCTATAACGCCTATTTGTGGTTCTTTATCTCTATATTTATGTTCCAAATATTCCACTGTGGAATTTATTATTCCTATTATTGGTATCGAATATATCTTTTTTACTTCTTCTAATGCTTGACTAGTAGCAGTTCCACATGCAATTACTATTAATTTTACATTTTGCCCTATTAAAAACTCTTATTCCTTGTTTTGTCAATTCTATTATACTCTCTTTAGATTTACTACCATATGGAAATCTTTTTTTTGTATCTCCTAAATAAACTATATTTTCATTTGGCAATTGCTTTTTTTACCTCTTTAAATACTGTTAACCCTCCAACTCCTGAATCAAACATTCCAATTGGTCTATTATCCATTTTTCCATTCATCCCTTTCATATATACTGTCATATATATATACTCATTTTTCCTGCTTATTATATATTAACATTAAACTTTTTTTCAATGCATTTGTCGCTTTGGAGACATCCATTCTTGTAACATTTTGTCATAAAAAGTAACCTTATAAAAAATGCAGACATATAATATATTATAATTTAAAGAAAGGAAGTATAAATTTATGGAATGCGAGAAAAATATGTGCCCTGTTATAAAGTTAGATGGTGTACTTGCTACTGGTAAGCAATTTGACTTAGATATAACATTACCAGAAGATAATAGATCTGTAATTTATGGTGTTTGTGTAAGTGATAGCTGTCACAATCCAGTTTGTGATGCTGTTGTTAAACTTGTGGAAGTTGTTAATGATTGTGGAAAAGAAGAAAGAAGACCTGTGTCTCATACTTTTACTGATGAACACGGTGAATTTGTTTTTGGCCCTCTTTTGTGCAAATAAATTTTATGAAATAGTCATCTGGGTTGACGAGGTAAAACATTGTAAAATATGTACTTCTTGTAAGCATGAAGGTAGATGTTTGCAAGGTATAAAATTAGAATGTCCTCCTTGCGATGTGCATCATAAAAAAAACTTGTGATAAACATGAAAACAATACTTGTGAAAAAACCTTGTGATGATTTTTTGTGAAAAACACTGTGATAGACCAGAAGAAAAAACCATGTGATAAACCATGGGATAAAAGACCATGTAAATGCTTTGATAAACCTTGCTGTAGATAGTTTTAAACCCTACGTCTTTTTATAGGACGTAGGGAATTTTTGGAGGCGACACCCGGATTTGAACCGGGGCGTCAGAGTTTTGCAGACTCGTGCCTTACCACTTGGCTATGTCGCCTTTTATTTTATATAAATTATTGCGATACTTTCGTATCGCACCTTTGGAGCGAAAGACGGGATTTGAACCCGCGACTTCAACCTTGGCAAGGTTGCACTCTACCAACTGAGCTACTTTCGCATAGCTATTAATTATAATAGCAAATTTATTGCCAAAAGTCAATATATAACCTTTAAAATTTGATAAAAAATAATCTTTTTATTTCTTTTTTTTTTTCTTATAGCTCTTTCTACTAATATATCTATTGTTTGTATTGTTTCCTCTCCCACTTTTACCTTTAATGTTCCTATTTTTTTTGTTTGCTTCTACTGGAGCTTCTAAGTACATTAAACAGTTTGCTTCTATATTAATATTATCTATATCTGCATTTCTTATGGCTCTTTTGGTATATTTAAATTCACCTAATTTAATTGTTGCATTTTCTAATATGCCCTTATTAACTATTATTGCTTTTTTTCTCTTATATTTTTTCCATTCTTCAAATTTCTGATTTATTATATTTTCTATGTTTATTACCTTATAATTTTTTATATGCATAATTTATTAAATTTATGCTATCTGTTGTTCTTATTTTTTAGTGTCTGCTCCTAAAACTATTGTTATAATGTCTAATTCTCCCCCTTTTGCATGATGTAACTAAACACCTTCCTGCCCCATTTGTAAATCCAGTTTTTACTCCATAAATACCATCAAGGTTTCCTAATAATTCATTTGTGTTACTTATTGCTTTGTTATATCCGTTTATTGTTACATTATATTCTTTTGTTGCAACAATATTCCTAAATTTTTCTATTTTTAGTGCATAATCAGTAATTTTAGCAAGCTCAAGTGCAGTAGTGTAGTGTTCTTCATTATCTAATCCATGTGGTACTACAAAATGCGTGTTTTTTAATCCCAATTCTTTTGCTTTGGCATTCATTAAGTCTGCGAACCTCTCTACACCACCACTAATATGTTCTGCTAAAGCTATTGCCGCATCATTTCCGGACTCTAACATTAGTCCCATTAATAAATCATTTACTGTTATTTTGTCATTGGTTTTCAAGCCTAATCTTGACCCGCCGGTTCCTGCTGCTTTTTTACTTACTGTAACAGTATCACTTAAATTACCCTTTTCTAAAACAATCAAACTTGTCATTATCTTTGTAGTACTTGCCATCTTTGCTTTTCTATAACCATTTTTTTTTCATAAATCACTTCCCCAGATGCCCTATCATATATCAAGGCAATTCTAGAACTGGTTTTTGGCATATCAACTTCAGCACTTGTTACCTGTAATATTTCATTTATATTAATATCTTCTTCATCTTCTGTATTTGCCTTTACCATATTAAAAAATAAACATATTATAAGTAATAAAATTATACCTACTTTTTTTTTTAGCCTTTTTTATCTTCATAAAAAAAATCACCTTTTTAAATTATATTTTATAAGGTGATTTTTTTTATGAATTTTTATGGGTGAGCTAGTGGACCATTTCTTTCTCCATTGTCTAGTTCTAGCATACACTCATCTCTTACTATTGCAATTGCTTCCTCTGCTAGTTTTGCTCTCTCTTCCGGACCAATTTCAGGTAAACTTGCATCAATGCACTTATATACTCCTGCTACAATCTCATCTCTACTCAAGTCTTCTCCACTTTTCAAAACCTCTTCAGCTATTAAATTTGCGTTTAAAGTATCCGAAACTTCTCCTTTTTTGTATTCGTCACTAACACTAGTACAATCATTTATATTTATTCTATTTGTTTCTCCTTTTTCTCCTCTTTTTACTATCTAATTCGTAACAGATTGTTTCTACTTGTTTTCCACTAGCATTCTCTACTAATTCTTCCACATTTGCATTTATAGTTATACTCTGGTTTTGATTTGTTGCTAATGTTCTTGATATAGAGCATTTATTTCCTAATTTGTCAAGTGATATATTTTCTGCTACTGGTTTATATTTTTTGCCACTTTCATCCATTATAATTCCTATAGCTCTATTTGGTTTTGATGGATCGTAAAAATCTTCCTTGTAGGTTGGCCTCTATAATATTTCCGTTGATATCAATAAAATTAGTTGTCATATTTTCATTCTTGTCTGTTTCTCTTACTCCATGAACTGGTTTATACCCATCATTTTCTTTATTTACAAATTGAATACTTCCGTCTGACATTGTTAACATTATTGGATAACCTATAGAATCTTGATTATTCAATATACTAATTGCCATTTTATCTGTTATTACTTTTACTTGAACAATTTGGTTTTCATCTACTCCTAAACTTTTTGAAACTTCTACCTTTAATGTTTCTTCATCCATTTGCTCTTGTTCTGTTTGTTCTTCTTGTATGTTTGCATGTTCTTCTATTATTTCTTCTACTTCTTTATTACTTAATCCTTCAATTTCTTCTCCTGGTATTAACTCCTCAAATTCATTGTTTTCTAACAATTCGTCAAGAGCAATTTGTCTCTTATCAATTCCTAATTGTTCATATCTTTCCTTACCTAGACTCTCTTGTAATTTTTGTTTGTATTCCTCAACAAATTGTATATTACCATCTTTATCAATTATCCCAATTCTTTCATTCTGCCTGTTAAAAATTTGCTTTTCTATAATTTCTTGTCCATCTTCTATAGTCGATGTTTCAACAATAATAACATCTTCTGAGTACCCCATTTTTCCATCTTTTGCAGGTATTATTGCGCATTGCCTTGCATAGCTAATTTTCGTTTTTCCCATCATTCTTTCCTCCTCTTTACTACTTTTCAATGTTTTTTTAGTAATTTCTTTGAAGTGTGGGCGATTAAAATTGTCCCTACATTTTTCATAGATTACTTTACACTATTTTTCACTACATAGAAAGTTTTAATTCAAAACTATAGGAATCAATTGCATTTTCCTTTTCCACTCTCATTTGTTCCGTATCCTCTTTATATTCTTTAATAATATAAACTGTGTATCAAAAATAATACTTTCTGTTTTTTTCTGTTTCGTCATACCATTTTGTAAATGTTAGTTCATAGGTACGTTTCTGGTCAGGAAAAACAATAACTCCATTCATTGGCAATTCCTGTACGTTTCTTGTTTCTGACCCCATTTTTATAAAGATTTCTTGTGGTTTTGAAGTGTCTGCAATATTTAATACATAATCAGATTTATTGCTAACTGTCATAGTATAAATTTCTCTATCATCCATAACTAGTACTTTATCAACTGTTAATTTCATATATTCGTCTTCAAATAAAGCTTCCCACCTTTTTTTTCTTTTATAAATCCACCTATAGACAAATATAGTTTATCATCTATGCTTTCAATTGCAACTTTTTTCCTCATAATATACTAATTGCTTTTTCATCTGTTAATCCTGTTGCCAAAATATCATTTAATATTCTCAAATTATATATATATACATTATCATTAACTGAATAATTCTGTATATTATATATCTTTTTTTTGGATCAAAACACTACTTTTGTATATTTTTTCAAAATCTTCTTGTGTTGGATATAAATTTTTTTCTTATCCTTCACTTAACATGTTATATGCTTCTTCATATTCTTGGTTATTGCAATAATTTACATATTCATTAAATATCTTGTTTATAGGCTCTTGTAAATCCTTAGGTACTTCTTTATCTTCGTTCATTATAGAAATATGTGGCTCGTATGTGGTAATTGGAATAGGTTCTGTTTTCATATTCCCCAATAAATAATTTATAATAAGCATAATTATCCATAATATTAATACTATACCTGCATTTTTTTCCATATCTTTTTTAAATATTTCTTTTTTATTTTTATTCTAAAATTAGTTCTAAATTTATAAAACAAGTATCTCCCTCCTATCTAACCTGGAAAGATAACACGTAATCAAGAAAATTATTTTCTTTAATTATGTATATTTTGCTCTTTTTCTATAATCTCATTTGTTAAAAGATTATAAATGTTTACTGTCAGTATATAATATTCTCCCTGTCTGCTCATATCATTGTATTCCACACTCATAAAATCCGGATACTTTTTTTGCTTCACATATTTTTCAAATTCTTCTAACGTAGGAAAATAGTTATTTCTATATTCCTCATAAAGTAAATTATAAGCTTTTTTCGTAATTCTTTTTTTCTTCTATATATGTTATATATTTTGAAAAATAATATTGCATTCTTTGCTTTTGCTTTTCTTTCATTTTTTTACTTCTTTAAGTTCTGTCTCTGCCATCTCCACATCTGTCTTCTTATCTGTAATTTTTTTTTATTTCTTCATTTCTTTTTTGCAATAATCTCCTCGTACTCTTTTTTTTACTTTATTGTTAGCATACACAGGAGCTAAAAAGTTTGTTTGAAAGTAATCTTATGTTGACTCCTATTAATATCAATAATACAATAGTTAGCATTATTGCTATAATATCTAGTTTTTTTTTTTTCTTTTCAATTATAGTTCCTCCTTTACAGGTATAAACTTTATAATTGGTTCTTCTAAATTATCTTTGTTACTTACATACACATTAAACTTTATTGTTATATCTTCATAGTAAATTTCTAGCAAAAAAATGTAATATATGTGTTTTTGTCTATAATGCTATTTTCTACTAATTTACCACTTGTATTTTTATTTTTTTTGTGTTATATCATACTTTTTTAATAAATTTACTAATATCTCGAAATCTGCTTCTTCTGTTATTCCAATATTCAATTGTATTTCAGATAAATTCTTTTTTTTATAATATTCAGCAATATTTTCTTTATCCATATCTTTAGTATCTTGATACAGTTTATTAAAATAAGTTTCTATTAAATTGGTATATGTTGTCAATACATATGTTGTATCTATTTCTCCTTTATACTTTTTTCTTTTAAAAAATTATAATTATCAAAATATATTATTTTAATATCTCTATATGAATCAAAATATCCCATTTGTTCTGCATACTGTTGCAATGTGTATGTAGGCGTTTTTTTCATAAAGAAACATTATATATATTCCCATTATTATATTTATTAAGATTAATATACATACTATAATTTTATATTTTGACAATAGTTTCACTCCTTTGTTTATGCAAATTGGTCTATTAATACTGATGTATCTATATATTTTTGTGCATCTAATGTATTATGATATTTGTCTCTTAATATTACATTTATATCTTTTTTCTGTAGTTGTTGCTATTTGCTGTCCTACATAAACAACATCTCCAATTTTCATATTCGCATTTGTAGAAATATTAGATATATGTATTAAATTTCCTTCATCTGATTTAATGGTTATAGTATTATCATCCACTGCTACAACTTTTCCATTACAAGTTGAGCAAACATTTTCTCCATAATTAAAACCTGTGCTTCCTATACTTCTTGCAGCTATATTCATGCTCAAGTCATCTAAAGTAGATGTATTAGCTGTTGGAATATAGTCTTCTACATCTTCTATTATTCCTCTATTTATATACTTTGACCAGTCATCAGTTCCATATTCATTTGGCTTAACTTGTGAGTTTTCTCCTTTTTCAATAACATTTCCTTCCCCATCTAGTATTACCCAGCCTCTTACTCTATTTCTCCAGTCCTTATACATATTCTCTTTTTTCAATCATTTCAGCCAATGCTTCTTTTGTCTGTTGCTTGGCTGTATTCGCTCTCTTCTTCTAAATCGAAGTTGTAGTAAGCTAATATTTCTTTTAAATCCCTTAAATTATATTCTGCTTGTTCTGTTTCTACTTCTTGCAATAATTGAATTCCACTATTTATAGAACTCAACCAATTTATATTTCTTTTATCTGTATAATATGGTAAATTATTTGGGTCAACATTTTGTTTAGCTTTCTCTATGTCTTCGCTATTACTATACATTCCTTTAAATATATGATACTTATTATTATTAATAAGATCTATAATTTTTTTGGACATTTGTCTACATAGTATGGAAGCTTTGTTTGCTTAATTCCCGAACTAAAGCTGTAATACACTTTTAAATGTTTATCTAAATCATCCATAGCAAAATCAGTTATTGATTCAACTTGTCCTTCGCCAGCCTTCCACCATTCCTCTGAAATTATTCTTTCAACAGGTTCTGATGTCTCATAACAATCAATTCCACTGTTGTCATCTTTAAATACTAAATCTCTAAACCAGTGGTTTTTGACACTTACAATATATGGGTATCCCATAGTTCTTTCCTTTTCAATTGTACTGTCCAACATATAATTTACAAATGCAGAACTAAATGTTGTTGAGCCTTTTCCATTATCCCAATTTATTGTAACTTCTTGGTCCTGTCCGTTACCACTAATGTTATTTAATATTTTGCTTCTTACGTCTTTTTATAACTGTTGTTCCATTTTCCGTCCAGTCAAATTTTCTTATTCCGCTCTTGTTTAAAAAATTCACAACAACTTTTACTCTGTTATCTGCATCTCCTGCTAAATCCATAACAAATTCTGGAGCAAGTGTCCCTAAATGTAGACACACCAAAAATTCAAACGACATTCCATATTTTGCTGTCCATGATTCAAGATTTACCTTTACATGTGTATCACCTTTAGTTACTGTTAAAGTATGTTCTTTCGAGTTAAACGCAATCTTGTCAAATACTGTATTCCAAAGTCCATCTGCTTCATGTCCTTCTTGCACTACCATTCCACCATATCCTCCATTTATATATGACCTAAGTGCTGCTACTAAATACTTTCTTATTGGCTCTGACTTTATTTTTTTATCGGATCTTTTTGTTCGGCACCACTTTTTTTCTCCTTCTGACTCATCCTCAGTAGTGTCTTCTTCTCTTTCTATAAGGTCTTCTTTTTTATTAGATGCACTTTTTTTTTCTTCTATAAGCTCTCCATTTTCGTTGTACCACTTATTCCGCGCTTCTCCTTCATTTTTGTTTGTAGTATTATACTCTGTTTTTACAAAACCCATTCCTACCAGATCATATCCCATTTGTTCTAAATATGATGCTGCATTTTTTTACATTTTCATCATTTATATTTGCATATGCTTGATCCCCTGTAGTCACTGTTTGTAAAGCGTCCCATACTCCTTGAAGAAAATTTTTTAAGTTTTCCTATTATCATGTCTCCCATAATACTGAAAAAACTTATAATACCTATTAATAAAATTATCGCTACTATTACAAGTATAACAATTAAAACTGGTGGAGATGCTGCTATCCCCGCTTTTGCCGCAACTTTTGTTCCCGCTTTTGCTGCAGCTTTTGCCCCCCTCTTTTGCTGCCTATTTTGCTCCTTCTTTTTCCTGCTTGTTTTGCTCCTTCTTTTCCTGCTTGCTTTGCTCCTTCTTTTTCCTGCCTGCTTGGTGCCTTCCTTTGTGCCTTCTTGTCCTGCTTTTTGAGTTTGCGGTTTTTCTGCTGGTTTTTTATTATCAGTCGGGCTCTGTGGTTCTTTATTATTTTGATTTTTACTATCTTTTTCTTTTTTTTATTTTCTCTGCTGTCCGGTTTATCGCTGTTTTCTTTATCATCTGAATTTTTATCATTTGATTTATTTTCGTTTTCATCCGATTTATTATTTTTTTTCATTGTCCTTGTCATCATTTTTTTTCATCATTTTTGTCATCATTATCATTATCATCGTCATCATTGTCTTCATTGTTATCATCTTCACCGTCTTCTTCATCGTTTTCACTTTGCTGCGATTTTTTTCTTCTTCAAAACCCTCGTTATTTCCATTGCGCTTTTTAGGTTCATCATCATCCTCATATTTTGCATTAAGTGCTGCTAATCTTCCCTTTTCAAATCCAGACATATTTTTTCTTCTTCATCTGGTTCATTTTGTGGATCTTGCCTGTTTCTATCATTTATTTCATTAAGTTTATTATCAATTGAACTATTACTCATCTTTTTTCACCTACCTTTTTTAATACTACTATTTATATATGGAATTACCTATTAGTTTATTTATGGTGTAAGTATTGGCATTTACTATGGAGTTAGATTTCCATTATCATTTGAATTATTTTTGAATTGTAGTTTTCTTATTGTATCAGCTATTTTATCATTTGCATCATCTCCATCAATTCCAGACTTTCGGTAGCTATATTGCGATGCATATAAACATTTCGCATATACCATTCTATCTTTCCACTTTTAAAATTATCGTCTCCTATTTCATCACTTCGTTGTGTTCTTGCTTTCCATTGTTCATCACTTTCTCCTTCAATTCGTTGCATATCTTCCAATGTTTCTGGGTCATCCAACAATTCATCTGTATATGCTGTCATTTCCGCATCTGAAAGTCCTGAACTAGTTTGATAATTACAATATGCATTTTTTTAAAGATCTCTTTGCTTTTTATCCTATCTTTAAGATTTTGCGCTTTGGTATCTGCTACCGAGCCAATATCACGTCCTGCTTGGAAGCCTGCCAAACCACTTCCACCGCTCATTTTATCTATAAGTAATCCGATACCTGCCCCAGCTATTTTATTGCTATTATTAGCTTTAAAAAAAACTTTTCCAACGAAGGATTTTGCACCTTTAATGACTTTAGAATCCTTTTTCTCCTTTGAATCTCCGTCATTTTTTCTTACATTTGGTATATCCTTTTCTCTAGTTCCATTTGTTCTTTGAGGTCTACTTTGGTTGCCATTTCCACCTGATCCACCTGGATCGCCACCCGTTCTATCTTTCAACTTGGTAACTGCTGCTCCCATTTTCTTTGAATCCCCTACCATCTTCTTGATTCCATTAAGACCTGTCATTAATGCTGCTCCTGCCATAGCGCCTGTTGCAGCTGAACTAGCCTTTTCAAACCCAAATATTTTTCTAATTATACCTTCTGCTTTCATTATGAAAAAAAACATCATCATTACTGCCAACAGCATACTTGCCAATGTTCCTGTATTGCATAATCCAATTGCTTGAGAAACAAATACTAAATATATTATACAGTGAAATGGCTGTATTAGTACACCATACATGAATTCTTTTTTAGCCATGTATCTAATGCGCTTGTGATTTATTATCTCCTAATTTATCTATTGAATAAGTTATAGTTATTAATGGAGCTATTATTATTAAAAAGGAAATAGTTAGCATACGCTTTATATACATTATTAGAAATATTATTGTTAGTATTACCAAGCATATATATACACCTAAGGCAGCAAATCCGACTGTTGCAACTCCTAACATAGTTTTCTCAGCTAAAGTACCCGTTACCGTTACAAATCCTAAAATAGAATCACTCATTTCTGATACTTCTGCCTTTTCAAATATTTTTACTAATTGACCATTTAAGTAAATGGTTCCACGTATAATAAAATGTAGCATAAACAGTAATATAAAACTTGCAAACCAATTCATTAGCCAATTTTTATATACAGCCTTTTTTTTTCGGCTACTGTTGAAAGAGCCATTCTTATTCCTATGTAAACTAAAATACATAATAGAATAATTGCAGCTAAGGTAAACATTGCATAATACCATTTTCTAATATTACTACGTATTGTTTTAATGGCTTTTTCCTCTAGATGGATTCATTTCAAAAATATTAATATCTGTTAAATTAATTTTATTAAATAATATATGTGCAGGTGTAATAGTTTCAAATTCCCAGCCATCTATAACTCCTTCCGAATACCCTACTAGGCTAGTAAGCCCCTTGTACTGCATATGAAATTAAAAACCACTTAGCCCTAAACACCCATGTAAAAATACCTACAAGACCATCTAACCCCTTCAAAAAGAACATTTGTTGCACCTTGGATGAATTCCTCCTCTTCTTTAACTTCTTTGCCCTCTTCTACATCTGTTGCAATACAACTTATTGTGTTAGTTAAAAAATTAAAAATCATTACAAATATTAGCATACATGTTATTAATTTTTTTAAATTTCATTTGCATCCACTCAATTTTCTATAAATTAATTATTGTATCTATAAAGTCATCTACATTTCCATATAAAGATTTTCCTAAAGCTTCGTATATTTTGTCATTTGAATCTCTTAATGTTTTTACTTGTTCAAATATTTCCGCATATGGGCCTGTTTCTTCATCACTTGGTGTATTACTCTGAAATGCTTCCTTCATTTTTTTGTTTTAACTCTTGTTTTGTTACATTTCCATTTTGTTTAAGTTCCTGTATTTTTGCATTTATTATCATTTCTGCTTTTCTAGCTGTGCAAATCGCCTCGTTTCCTGCTTTAACTTTTTACCTTCTTTTTTTTAGATCTTTATCTTTTTTTTTTTATTAACTCAGCTTGCTCTAGCAGATCATCTGTTAACCCTAATGTAAGTATAGAACTAGTTATATATGTAAGTTTATATCTTTTTATTTGCTTGTCTTGATATTCTTTTTATGAAATCATTTATTTCGTCCTCTGAAGGTTCCTTTCCATTGTTCTTTTTTCTTATAATCCGATATAAATTTATCCATTACCTCTTTAGGTGGTTGTTCTTTGCTTAATGCTTTTTTTTATACCCTTTTATCGATGCATTAAGTCTTTTAAGTCTTCCTCCTCCTGATACACCATTGAATATCATAGTTAATCCTATTTTAGGATCTACTGCCAAAAATGGTATTGCTAATATAGCATTTACACGTTTTGTTACTATTGCAGTTCCGGATTTAAGACCTTTACCAACATATTGCATTTGGTGTTTTAAGTTTTTTCTTAAATCTTTCAACATGTGTTCCTGATTCAGATCTTGCTACTCTTATGGCTCTTCCAATTACCTTTTTACTTTCTTCTTTTGCTGATTTGTAATTTTCTTTAGCAGATTTAAATCTCTGTCTATCTTCTTTTTGAGTGGTTTGACATTGCATATGCTTCTCTTGCTTGTCTATACTCTTCCATTGCTGTGGTTTTTATTGCTTTGCCTTCTTCTTTATCTATTTTATGTGCAGTTTTATATTTTGTACCTAATAGCCCTGCAGTCCCTACTAACTCTGCCGCCTTTGTTGCCGCACCTTCTGCAACTCTTCCAACACCAGATATATATCCTTTTTTGCAATTTTTCCAGCAACTGATGCTCCTGCTATACCAGTTATTGCTCCTTTTATAGATTGTGATGCAACATCACCAACGTTGCTACTTCCACCTTCAAGTTTAAATATCTTTTTCATTATCTCATCTGCTTTAAGCATAAAATTTAATGCTACCAATATTAAAATCATATTAGGAATTAAGTCAAATGTTTCGCCATTTCTAATTATATCAAATATAAATCCTATAAATATTGCATAAACTATAGCATGTATCATTTGCAAAAAAAAACATTATATACATATTCTTTCATCCATGCACCTAAGGATTGAGATTTTCCATCTTTTATTTTGTCTATGGAATATGCTATCGCTATAACAGGTGCAATAAGAGTTAATATTGCTAAATTAAGCAAACGCTTAAAATATATTAACAAAAACTTAACTGAATATATTACTAATGCAACAAATACAATTGTACCTGGTATTGACGCAGAAGCTTTTTAACTGCATAATCATTCCAAAATAGCTCTGTATCTAAATTTGCAAGGTCTCCAGAAGATATTGCCATTATGTCTAAAAATAGACTGATTTATGTATATAACAGCTACCATGAAAAAAATGTAAAGTAAACAATATTACAACACTAAGAATCCAATTTTGTAGCATACTTTTTATACTTAGCTTTACGCTCTGCAATTGTAGATATTGCCATTCTTATTCCAATATATATAAGTGTTAATAGTAATCCTATTGCACAAACAATAAATAGAGCATAATACCATTGTGATATTGTTTTTCTTAATTTATATATAATGCTACTTGAATCTATTATTTTTCCACCAGCTTTTTTTAAAGTTAAAAAGAAATCTATATCCAAAATTGGTATTCTATTAAATATTATATCACTAATATCTATTAATCCATTTTCTGTTGTTTTTAGTCCTCCTTCAATTTTAACTACAACATTATTTATTACTTTAGCAGCTATTCCTACCCAACCTACTACTTGTATTTTTATTGCTAAAAAGCCTATTCCAAATAGATAATCTAGAATATCACTTAAAACTTTGAAAAGCTTTTTTTAAGATATTATCATGATAACTTACTTCCAATTTTTGGGCAGACCATTATAGTAGAAAAAGTCAGCTTTACCCCATTCTCCATTTTGTTCCTGAGAAATATCATATTCATACTCTGTCTGTGGCTCACTTGGCTCTGATGGATTTGAAGGGTCTGTTGGAACTGAAGGGGTTGATGGATCTGTAGGGGTAGTTCCTCCTACTTCTCCTGGGAAGGTTATAGAAGCTATTGTAAAGTGCTCATTATAGTATGCCCTGTTATTAACACATCTGTCATATATATCAACAGCTTTTGTTTTACTAATGCGTATTATTATTGCATTTTTAGTTACTAATCCATATGTACCACTTCTACTACGATCTTTTTTCTGTACCTAGACCTATGTTAGGGTTACTTGTTGAGCCCACACCACAATCTATTACCTTTACATATTCATTGTTTTTACAGATCTATTAAACATCATAACATGTCCTTTTTCAACTATGATGTCACCTGCCCTTAATTCACTATTACTTATCCCTTGCAATTTTCCTACATATATACAACCACAAGAGCAGTTATTTTTTATTATGGTTTTTGTCATAATGTATACGCATATAGCTAGTAGAACAAGGATAGTTTACTGCACATAAATCTATATTTGCTGTATATTTATATAGAAAGCTTATAAATGAAGAACAATCAAATGCTAGTTTATGGTTAGAGGTTATATACCAATCACTTTCAACTTTCCATCCACCTCTGTAAAACTTAGTTGCCATTTGTGTACTTCCCTTTAAGAAGTAATTATATGCTGTAAGTCTTTGATAGTTCATGCTATACATAATTAACTGTTTTTGATTAGAAGTATATGACGAGTCCTGATAATATTTATTATCTTTTTGCACCTGTAATTTCTCCATATTTCACATTATTAGCTGCATTTGTAAAGCTTATTGCAAAAATCTCTTATCCATTTGCCTACTTCTATTTGCTTTTTCCTCATCTGTTAATTCATGTCCTGGTATACTTGCTTTTGATATTGAAACAGTATTTAATAGAGACATAATTAATAAAATGATTATTTCAATTATAATAATAGTTTTTTAATAATTTTCATGTAATTATGCCTCCTTTCTGCATCTTTTATTCTTCATAACCTTCTTCTATTTCTGTCTTATCGTAATATCTTTGAGTTTCTATCTCCCATATTCCGCCTTCTTCTTCAAAATGTGTATATTTAGGTAATTTGCTAATATCATTTTTTATGTCTTGTACAGTTAAACCTTTTCTTATTTCTGCTGTATAGTTATTGTCATAAATCATTCCATTTGCATTTGATACATTAAATTGAATTTTAATTCCTTTTAATGTATATCTTAAGTCAATGTAATTAGTGCCCCAGTCATATATATCATAGTCTGGCCATATATCTGTTACCCCGTTTACAAAATCTTTTATATTTTTTTATCCCTTTCAAATTTTTCTATTAGTGTAAAAAAAATCTTCTAAATTTTGATATTCTTTTTCCACTCTATATACTGAAATGTCTTTTTTTGAGTAAAAAAAATATGTATATTTCACTACTCTTGTATCCCATAATTCCTATGGTTGAAGAACCATATATTGGTTTTTTCCCAAGATTTCTTCTATTTTGTTAAGGTCTGTTCCTGGCTTTATATTATTTACAACTGATTTATTGTATTGTTTTGTAAAAACTATATTAAAAAACCTTTTTATATACTGTTCTTATTTCTAATCCTTTTTCCGTAAAGATTTCATAAGTTCCTGTTTTGTTTTTTTGTACTTCTATATCTAGCTTATTTCTTCTCCATTCGTTCATTATTAATTTATTTATCTCGTCTGATTGTATATTTAGATCTGTTTTAGTTACTCCCTCTATTTGTGCTATAGCTGTTTCTCTTCTTTTAATATTCCAATAATTTGTTACTCCATTTACTGCTATAGTTTGTTACGGTCTGCTGTTTAGCATCACAAAACACACTTAAAGTTATTTCGTTCTCCTCATCTATAACTCTGAAATTATTGTATTTTTGTACATATGCCAAAAAAAGTACTATCATATTTGTATAAAATTGTTCATTATCTTCTCCTTCTGTATATAATGGTTGATTAAGTTTAACATATATGTCTGCAAGATATTTATCATCAGATGATTTAGTTTGTTTTTATAAATTTAACGCCTTTAAATACTAATACCTCTTCTACTGTATTAAAGTCTTCCTTAGAGTTATATTCTTTGTTAGCATAATATTCCTCTGTATTCTTTTTTACGTTCATTTTCTTTAAAACCATAATATGTAATAATTAAAATTATAATAAGCAAAATTGCTAAAATTAAAATTATTTTTTTTTTACTTTTCTTTCTTTTCCCATATTATTTCTTATTTTTTACCCTTTCCTTTTTTTTAATGTTAAACTGTCTTCAATTGTTGCACTTTGTGACATCTTTAATATCTTTCTTATAATTTTTCTCCTCTGCCAACACCTATTAATAGCAATATTGTAAATAATGGAAGCTCTCTTATGATATTGGTTGCAAATCCCATTAATACAGCATATAAAAACAAATGCATTGGTTGTAACATGACATTCATTATTAGTTCTTTAAGTAGTATTTGAAAAGCTTGTGCTTTTCCATCTCCAACTTTATCAATTGAATATGTAACTGTTACTAGTGGTGAAATTATTACTAAAAAGCTTATCACAAAGAATCTTTTTAAATACATTAATAAAAATTTTATTTGGTAACACATTAATAGTATATAACACAGAAAACTTTCTATGGGCCTCCATCCTCTTGGTTTTAGCAAAACCTGACCCAGTGAATCAAATATTAATAAGTCTATGTTTTTTTTATGTCTTCTCCACTTAATACATTTTCTATAATACCATTTAAAATTACTGTCAACATGTCTACTAATATTTTTCCAACAAAGAATATTAACTCTAATTATAAAATGCATTGCAAATAGTAATACTATACTCTGAAACCATGCAATAAGTTGTTTTTTATATTTTGCTTTTTCATCTGCAACAGTAGATATTGCCATTCTTATACCAATATACACTAATACTACCATATTTATAATTACTGACATTACCCAAATTGCATAATACCATTTTTGTACATTCTGTTTTATTACATTGTTAGCTTTATTTGAAGTCTTTGCATTAAATATGTTTGCATTTACTAAATCAACTTTATCTGTTAGCATTCCTTGTATTGTAAACCATGGTATTAATAATGCATCTTCTTTTACAGTTGAGGGAGCTACAATTGTAACTAAAATTCTTACAGTATATACAAGTGGGAAGAAAAAAAAATTACTATAACACTTGCTATCCATCCACCAAAGTTTGCCTTTTCATTTACACCTTTGTCTATTGAACCACTCTCTGTTGGGACACTTACTGTTCCATCATCCATAATTTTATCAACTGTTTTCTTCCCTGCTTTTCATCTTTACTTGACATTACGTCTCCAAAGTTGTCTCCATTTTTTCCTGCTAATATATAGTTGGGTAAAAAGGGCATTTATTAAAATAGTGAATACTAATATAATAGATATACACTTTTTCATATAAATCCCCCTTTCATGTTTTTTAGTAATTTCTTCGAAGTATGGGCGATTCAAATCGCCCCTACATTTTTTTCATAGATTACTTTACACTATCTGTTTTTTAATTATTTCCTCTTAATTTATTCATATTTGTTTCAACAAACTCAAACTCTTTGGCTGTTGGTTGAATTGCTATTATTGCAGTATCTTCCCCAACCTTTAGTAGCCCTTCTCCTCTATTACATGTTGTTAAAAAGTATGCTTCTCCTTCGCTTAGTTTAAACACTTCTTTTTATATATTGAATCTCTGATTTATCTTGTGCTAAAAATAGTTTTGTATCTGATGATGTAAGTACTGCTTGTACCTCTGGTTTTTCATAAAAATCTTTGAAATTTTTGTGACATAACTGCTAATGAAACATTTCTTTTTCTCGCACGTCTTGCCATTGTGTTTAAAAAGTCTACTGCCTCTGGGTATGGTAAAAGCATCCAAGCTTCATCTATTAACACTCTTTTCTTTTTTGCTTTTGATCTGTCTTCACTATTTTTCTTAACATATTTTTTCCCAAATCCAAGATAGTAATATTTGTTGTGCAAGTGGTCTTGCAAATCTTTCTTCAATTGTGATATGTCCAAATTTATAAATGGTACATCATCTAATAAATCAAATGTAGATTGTCCATCAAAATATGCCATCTGTCCGTCATATTCTCTTATATATTGTTTCATAACCTTTATTAAATAACTATAATGGAACCTATAATCTGGGTTATTATTTTTTTTTCAGCATTTTCAAGTATTCTTTTTATACCATGAGCCTATTGTTGGCATATCTTTTTTATTTTGATTTTATCATTTTGATTTTTTATATAAACTATTTACATCATTTTTATTCCACAACGGGTATATTCTTCTGCTATTGCTTCTGCTATTATTTGTTTTGTAAGTTCGTTCACTTCTTGGCTTCTTGTACTACCTCTTGCCATTGTTAGTAAAGCTTGAGTTACGTCTTCTACTTTATTTTCTATACTTAACATCTTTCTTTCTTTACCTGTTATTTCATCTTTAAATGTTTCTATTTCAACATCAAATAAGTTTATTATTGTTTTCGAATTAGGACTTATTGTAACATTTATTCCACCAAGTGCTTCCGCAACTACCCCATACTCACCTTCTGCATCTAAAGCCAAGCTTTCTATTCCCATTAATACTGATGACCTTGCAGTTAAAGTTTTTATTGTAACACCTTTACCAGCACCAGATTTTCCAAATATAACCATATTGTAGTTAGTAAGTGTTGGACTAAAGTTATCAAATAATATTGGAAGTCCTGTTTGCCTATTAAATCCTAGTGGTATACCCTGTTCGTGTCCTATATCTGATGAAAAAGAATGGAAATACTGTAGACATAGACCTTCTATCAAATGTATGTGTTTCTTTAACTTTATTTTCACAAAATGGCATATTAGTTTGAAAAGCTTCTTCCTGCATTGCCCATGCTGGTCTTAAACCTATCAATGTTTTAGCCATTTCAGCCGAAAGCAACTCCGTCTGTTTATCCAGGTCCTCAAGGCTATATGCAAATAACGTACATGTCATTGATGTTTCAAACAATTTATTAAAACCTGCTGCAATCTCGTCTCTTAGTTCTTCTGCCTCTATTCTTTTTTTGAGCCAATATTCTTTCTCTATTAATGTCTCCTCTATCAAGTGCAACAACTCTTTCTGATTCCAATTCATTTATTGTTCTATTTAACTCTGTTTGAGATATGTTTTCTGCTATTGGATTTATAAAAACTGACACATTAATATCTCCAAAAGTATACATCCCTCTCAAAAATTCTGGGAAGGTACACATTCTTGGGATTGTTGCCACTACCATGCTTCCCATCTGGCATATCTTGTTTTGCTTGTTATTATTTCTAAATGGTTTAATTTGCTTGCATCTATTCCTGCTGGGGCTATTAAATCTTTTAGAGTCTTCTTATTCTTTTCTAAAAAACTTTTTTCTTTTCTTCAATTTGTTGTTCATCTAAATCAATTTTTCTTTTTTGTTCTTGTACATTTTGTTTTTTAAATTTCATGAATTTTTCCTCCTCTTTTCTTATGTTATTTTCCTTCTTCCGTAGCTGTTGACTTATCTGTTTTTGGTTTTCTGCCCCTTTTATTAATTTGTTCTTTTTTGTCTTTTTATATAATTGATTCGTCATTTGATGTTTGTGTTCTTCCGCAAGTTCTTGTGCCCTTTTAATTATTGCTTCTTCCATTTTTTTGTTGCTCTTCTCTTATTTGTTCATCAGCTTTTTCTATACTTTCTGTTACCAAGTTGACTGCTTCTTCTTCTATTTTTTCATCAATTAATTCTGCTTTTTTCTTTAACACATCTTTTCCGGTTGTGTACAATGAATCATATTGAGTTTGTATTCCTTTACTAAATGGTAGCAGGTTTGCATCATCTCTATTATATGCTACATATAGTAACTCTGCTAATTCTTCCGAATCAAGTATTCTTCCAGTTACTCCTGCTGAACCAATTGCTCTTAGTACCATTTTTGTTCTTGTATACAATTCTGAGAAAAAAATATATTATCTGCTTCTTCTTTATTAAATTTGTTATTTCCATTAAATTCGCTTGTATAATATGTAACAATTATATATGTTTTTTGTTTTAACACATTTTTGTTAAGACTTAACCTACTCACATAATTTGTTATATCTGCTCCATATTCCAATACATTTGTCTTTCTTTTCAATTCAAATCTTAGCTTTTCAATTGTTCTTGTATCTCTTAACGCCTCAGCTTGATTTTATTTTTCTTTGTAATACTCTTATATCATTTTCTATTACATGTATTTTAGATTTATATTCATCTACTATATCTTCAAGATTCAAGCTTTGAGTTTGAACATATAATTGTATTGGAAATCTTAATGTGTTTAAAAACTGAACAAATCCCTCTTCTACAGCCACTTTTTTTTCTTCTTCTGAAAGTAGGTCATAATTTACACCTTGACATTGTATAACCATTAAATATTGAGTTCTTCCATTTCTTATAATCATGTTATTTTTAATTTCTTCAAAATCTAAGAACTTTTTGACATTTTCCATTCTTATTCCTGATGAACTCTGCGTAGATGTAGACTCGAATATTCTTCATTATTCTTTTCTTTATTCGACTGTTTCTTTTTTTATTTTTAGAAAATATAGTATTATTGCACATACCACTATTAAGAATATTAATATGAATAATATACTTACTAACATTGTTAAAACATTGTCCATGCTTACTTTTCCTCCTTTGTATATGTATATATCTTCTTGTTCTTTTTGAATTTTATATATCTTAAAATTATCTCTCCCAATGGAACTCCACCTATTTTCTTTGTTATTGGTATTTGTGCAATAACTGGCACATTAAATCTGCCAATAACAAAACCAATAAGTGCAAAAAATATTATAAATCCAATCCCTAGTCCTTTTAATTTTAATAGAGAAAAAAGTAAAAAGAACAGAAGGCCAATTAATACTCCAGCCCCTGTTGTTGCTAACGATTTTAATGTAAATATTACTAGAATTCTTGTTTCTCCTCTTAAATCACGTGGTACATTATATGTTCCCATATTATTCCTCCCTAATATCTTAAAGATATTTTTGTTCTCTTTTGCTAAGCAATTCTACCATACTGGTCATTATTTATAACAACTTGCGAGGTAGTTATAATATCATCCATAAGATCATATGTTAATTTCCAAATTGTATATGCTCTAATATAACAACTGCTGAAATTGCTAGTCCTATTAGTTGTCCTTTTATTTTGCCTTGTTCTTCTGGACTTGCGGTTATAAATTTAATTCCCATTACTACTCCTACTACAAATAATACTACTAACCCCCACAGCAAATAGTATTTGAGAAATTGGAGCAATTGCGCTTGCAATGTCATCTGGATTAAATATTTGTTCACCATTGCGTGCTGCTATAAACCAATCCCTTTGCCTCTTTTACTATATCTATACCATATGATATTTGAAACGGCTGTACAAGTATAAATAGCACAAATAATATTAAAATAATTCTAACTAATATTTTGCTTTTCATAATATCACCTCTATTTTACACTATTATATATATAATAACGTTTTTCTACATATTTTTCAAGACTTTTTATCTATGTAATATAAAAAATATATTATCGTTATTTTTTGTAATAGTTTTCTTTTATTCTCTTACGGAAATAATGTTTTTTAGCTTTTGCTATACTATACATTAATTCCACTTATAAATGAATTTATTATGCCTAGCACTGTACTAAACCCAAATAGAATAACTGCTCCTATTACATATGCCATTAACTTTTCTTTAATTGTAGCCTTATCATTTGTAGACGAATACATATATCTTATTCCAAGTATTGTGAGTGTTATTAAGGCTACTGCATACCCAACACGCTGTGTAACATATAACACTTTTCCTCCCATTTTTTTTTTATGCTTGATGCAGAGCTATCATCTTTATTCCAAAGACTTCTCATTGACTCTGTAATGCTACTTGCATATATGCAGTTGCTTAAACAAAAAGGTTACTAATATTGTCACTATTAAAACTGCTATGAACTTTTTTCATATTTATCACCACCCATTTACGTGAATTAGTTAATGTAGGTATTCTTTAAACTTTTTTTTTTTTTGATTTGAATAATTATTTTTTAATAAAAAAAAACTATTAAAATTAATAGTTAATTTTAATAGCTTTTTAGTGCATTTTATTATTTTCCTTCTACAAACTTTTTGAATAACAGAAAGTAATGCACTGGCTCCAAATAATAGTACGGCACCTACTACATATACTGTCATACCTTTTTTGTAGTCTGCTTTTTCATTTGGTGATGCTGCAACATATTTAATACCAAGTATTGTTAGCATAATTACAGCAACTGCCATACCAACTATTCTTACAATGGTTAATATTTGTCCTGCAGTATTTGTTACCTTTTCGCCAGCAGTTCCTGGATCTTTTTGGTTGTATTGGTTCAAATCCAGTTGTTGCTCTTACAATTGTTGTCGCTAATGTAACTAATGCTATAGCAATAAGTAAAACAGCAATTATTTTTAAAGTTTTATTTTTCATATTTTCTCCTCCTATAATAAATTATAATAAAATTAACTATCTAATTAAATTATAACTGATTTTTGTTAAAAAATCAAGCTTTTTGTCATAATTTGTCAATGTAACCATTTATTCTGGATCGTAGTCTCTGCAAGAGTCATTGCTGTCATGAAGTTTTCCATCTTCGTCACAATACTTTCCATCATATTTGCTACAGTTTCCGCATCTATCGCTCATATATAACACCCCCATTGGCTTTCGCCCATATTTTAACATCAAATTAATAATAGCGCACTATTTTTCGCTTTCAGTCAACATTTTTCCAAAAAAATGTGTTAATTAGCGCCTTTTTTTTCTATCTTTTTTGTTATGGCTTTTAGGGCTTTTTCTCTTGGCAACATAACTACATGTCCACAGCCTATGCATTTTAATTTAAAGTCTACTCCCCACTCTTGTTACTTCCCATTCTTTGCTTCCACATGGGTGTTGCTTTTTTGTTTTTACTATATCGCCTATATTGTAATCCATTTTATTTCATCCCTTTTTATTTTACAAATAATGCTATTCTTTTTTTTTTCTATGCTTGATCTACCAAGAACTTGCATTATTTCATACAAATCTGGTGTTTGTTGCCTTTTAGTTAAAGCAACTCTTAATACTGTGCTTATGTCTCCCACATGCCCTTTCCAGCTTTCTGGATTCTGCTTATATTCTTTAACTTCTCTTGCATATCCCATTTCTTCTGCTAAATCTTTGATTTTATCAAACCATGTTTGTTTGTCATCATTAAAGTTAAAATATTTTTCTATGTACAGTTTTAAGATTTTATTTATTTCTTCTTTATTGTCAATCTTTGCAAACTCGTATTTTCCTTCATCCCTTAAAAATTTTTTCATCATACATATATATAATAGAATTTTTTACATCTGACCATTTAGAGATGTCTTTTTCTTGGTTTTGCATTTCCTCTTTCTATTCCTATTATTTTTAATGCATATTCCTTATTTTCAAGAAGTTTTAATAATTCACTATCATATTTTGTAGCCCAACTTGATGTTTCATTATATACTTTTTTCTGCATCAAATCTTGATATTATTGTTTTAGATATATCCAGTAACTTAACCATATCAAAAAGTGCTCCACTTACACCCATTTTGTTAAATTGCAACTCAAATTCTTTTTAAATCGACTAAAGGATTAGCTTTTCTCCAACTTTCAAAATTTGAATTTGCTATATTTAACAAGTATTCGCAAACCGCTTCTGGTGGAATTCCTTGCTCATGGTAATAACTTTACTGCCGCCTCTGGATCTTTTCTTTTTTACTTATTTTCCTTTTGCCACCCTCATCCATTTTCATAAGTGGTGCAATATGGGCATATCTTGAGCTTTAAATCCTGCTGCTTGAAATAATTGTAAATGTAATGGTACAGAAGATAGCCATTCATCTCCTCTTATAACTACTGTTGTTCTCATTAAATGGTCATCTACTAAATGAGCAAAATGGTATGTTGGTAATCCATCAGCTTTTATAATTACTATGTCTTGATCGTTTTCTGGGAAGTCAACTTTTCCCTTTATTAAATCTTGATGTCTTATCTTTTTTTCTTCATTTCCTCTTGATTTAAAACGAATTATATATGGTTCTCCAGCTTTTTTTTTTTTGTGCTGCTTCTTCTATTGGCAAATTTCTGTACTTTGCCCATACACCATAATACCCAGGTCTTATTTTTTTGCCGTTTCTTGTTTTTCCCTCATCTCTTCCAATTCTTTTTTCTGTTGCAAAACAAGGATATGCCAAATTATTTTCAATAAAATATTTTGCATATGCTTGATATATTTCTTTCCTTAAACTTTGTTTATATGGCCCATATGCGCCTTTTTTTCTTCTTGTTCATTTAGCATTCCTTCATCAAAGTCAATTTTAAAATCTTTTAAAGAATTTACAATTCCTATTGTCGCATCTTGAACCTCTTTTTTTGGTCTGTATCTTCAATTCTTAAAAATACTACTCCTTTTGTTTGTTCTGCCATTTTCCATGCAATTTGAGATTGATATAATCCGCCAATATGTACATATCCCCGTAGGGCTTGGTGCAAATCTTGTAACTATTGCTCCTTCTGGTAAATTTCTTTCTGGATATTTTTCCTCATAATATTTTATATCTTTTGCATTTGGAAAAATCAAATTTGCTAAATCTTTATAATCCATTTTACTCTCCTTTTATTGCAAGGAAGTAACTATGTACTTCCCTTGACACTCTAATTTTATATTGTTATATCTCCATAATTACTGGCAATATCATAGGATTTCTTTTTGTTTTTTGGAAAATATAATCTCTTAAGTTATCCTTTAATGCTGATTTTATTGTTGACCAATCTCTAATACGTTTTTTCTTCGCATTTTTTTACTTCTTCTCTTATTACTCTTTTTACATCTTCCATTAAGTTTTCTGACTCTCTTACATAAACAAATCCCCTTGACACTACATCTGGCCCAGATACTATTTCCCCTGTCGAAGAATCCATTGTCATTACTATTACTATTAATCCGTCTTGTGATAAATGTTGTCTGTCTCTTAATACAATATTTCCAACGTCTCCAACGCCTAAGCCATCTACCAATATTTTTCCTGATGGTACTGAATTTGTCAATTTTGCTTCTTTTTCGTTAAGTTCTAAAACCCTTCCATTTTCTAGCATAAATATATTTCTAGGATCTACTCCAACTTTTCTTGCTGTTTCCGCGTGTGCTCTTAATTGTCTATATTCTCCGTGTACTGGTAAAAAAGAATTTTGGTCTTACCAATGAAATTATCAATTTTTGTTCTTCTTGGCAAGCATGTCCTGAAACATGTATGTCCTCTAATGAGCTGTAAATTACTTCTGCGCCAATTTGCATTAAGTCATCTATTACTCTTGATACAAAATTTTTCATTTCCTGGTATTGAGTTGCAGAAATTATTACTAAATCATTTGGTGTAATTGAGACTTTTTTTGTGCTCTCCAGATGCCATTCTTGTTAGTGCAGACATTGTTTCTCCTTGACTCCCCGTTGTAATTATTACCAATTGTTCATCTGTATAATTTTTTATCATATCTATATCTATAAATGTATTTTCTGGTACGTTTATATATCCCAATTCTTTTTGCTGTTTCTATCATATTAATCATACTTCTGCCACAAATTGCAACTTTTCTATTGTATTTAACAGCCGAATTAACAATTTGTTGAACTCTGTGGACATTTGAAGCAAATGTTGCTACAACTATTCTCTTTTTGTGTTTAAGAATAGCTTATCAAATACTTCTCCTACTGAACTTTCTGACATTGTATATCCTTTTCTCTCAGAGTTTGTGCTATCTGAAAGCAATGCCAAAAACGCCATTATTTTCTAATTCTGCGAGTCTTCCAAAATCCATAACCTTTTCATCTATCGGTGTATAGTCTACTTTAAAGTCTCCAGTGTGTATTACTGTTCCAACAGGTGTATGAATTGCAAGCATTACAGCATCTGGAATACTGTGTGAACTTCTTATAAATTCCACTTTAATATTGCCAAAGTCTACTGTTTCGCCTTGATTTACAACTGTTAGCTTTGTACTTCTTAATAATTTATGTTCTTCCAATTTATTTTCTATTAAGCCTATTGTCAATTTTGTTGCATAAATTGGTATATTAATTTGTTGCAATATATATGGTATAGCTCAATATGATCCTCGTGTCCATGTGTTATTACTAAACCTTTTATTTTTTTCTTTATTTCTTTCTAAATATGTTACCATCAGGTATTACTAAATCTACGCCAAGCATATTGTCTTCTGGGAACTCTAGTCCACAGTCTACTAGTACAATCTCATTTCCATATTCAAAAACAGTAATGTTTTTTTCCTATTTCTTCTAACCCACCAAGTGGAATTATTTTTAAATTTTTTTTTTTTTAAATTCAAACTTTATGCTTTTTTTTTTTATTATTACTTCTTGCCTTTTTATTTTCTGTTTTGTTTTCCTCCCCTCTTTTATAGCTTCTTCTTTGTGGTTTTCTTTTTTTTGCTCTTTATCCTTTTTGTTCTGTTTCAATTGTCATGTTTTTATATCTCCTCCTTATTTTTTATCAAATTTATATACTAAAAAATAGTTTATCCTTTTCTAAACTATTATAATTACAAAATATTTATATTTAATTTTACAATAGAAATCAAATATGTTTATATTATTTTTTTCCGCACAAACCAAACATATTTTACCACTTTAAATATTTAATATTCCGATTATACTTTTTAATTTTATATATATAAATCTCTTCTTTACCATTTTTTGGTAACAACTGTTACCTATTATACACTTTTTTCTTTGCATTGTCAAATTTAAAAAAAGATACAGCTTTTTTGCCATATCTTTTATATGAATTCATATAATTTATATAAATTTCAAATCTTATTTTTTATTTACTAAATCTTTTTAAAGCTTTTCCGGCTTTGAATACAGGTGCTTTAGATGCAGGTATATTTTTATTTCTTCTTTAGTTTGTGGGTTTCTTCCCTTTCTAGCAGCTCTTTTTTCTTACTTCGAAAGATCCAAATCCAACTAATTGAACTTTATCTCCTTTTTGCTAATGTCTCTGATACAACATTTACAAATGCATTTAATGTTGCTTCAGCATCTTTTTTGTTTCTCCTGTTTTAGCTGCAATAGCTGCAATCAATTCTGTTTTGTTCATTTTTATTACCTCCTATAAGATTTCAAAAATATGTAGACAACGCAATCTACTATTAACATTATTCGCCAAAGTTCCTTAAAATCCTTCTTTTTTTTATGCCAAATTTTCCGAAAGTCTACATTTCACTAGCTTTACCAGTTTTTTCTTTTCAAAACTCCTCATTTTACTGCTTTTTCAAGGTTTAGAATTTCAAGTATCTTTTTACCAAATGGAATCATTTTTATATTATCCTTGTCTAATATTTTAAAAACAATAATAAAAATTCCGTATATTAATACGGCAAAAGCCAATTGCTAATATTATGCTTAATTTGTCGCTAAATATACTTAAACATTTATTATATGTGTATATTGCACCAATTATCATAATTGTTGTTGCCATTAATGGCTTAATCACAAAAGTTGATAATTCTAATTTTAATTTTATTGTTTTGCTTAATACTGCATAATCTATTATTACTGCAACCATATGACAAATTACTGTTGAAGCAGTGGCTCCATTAATTCCACCTAATATAAATACGTTTGGATCTATTTTTATAAGTATTAAATTTAATATTAGTTTTTATAACTACTCCAACTGTTAAAGCTATTGCTGGTACTATTACTTTACCTAATCCTTGCAAAACTCCACTAATTGTTTGTTCTAAAACTATAAATATAATTGAAACTGCACTTATTTGTAATACAATCGCACCATTGCTTTGATTTGGAAAAAGTAATTTTAAAATTGGTTCTCCAAAGAATATCAGTCCCGCCATACATGGCAGTCCCATTAATATTGTTAGTAAAATTGAAAATGATACTCTTTTTTTTTTTTATTGTTTCTGAATCTCCCATGGCTTTAGAATATGCTATTGTTGGTATCAAACTTGTTGTAAGTGCCACATTAAATGACATTGGTAACATTACAAGAGTATCTACCTTACCACTTAATATTCCATATTGGATTTTTGCTTCATTTTCACTTAAAAAGTTTTTTAATCCTCTAACTACTGTTATTGAGTCTATGCTCTTATTTAATGACCCCAGTATAGAGGTTAGTGACATTGGTATAGATACTGTTAATACTTCTTTAATTGTGCTTAAAATTCTAGTGTATTTATATTTTTTTTTGTTTTGATTAGTTCTTTGGCTATTTCTTTTTTTATTGTTTTATAATAAATATATAAATACCAAAATCCCACAGAAGTTGCTAAGGTTATAGCTAAATTTGCTCCTGCAGCCATTATTGTTGTATTTATTCCTGAGGTCATTGCTAATAATTCTACAACAATAATGGTAAATACCATTTTAAATAATTGTTCTATTGTTTGAGAATTTGCTGTTACTTTTACATTATTTCTGCCATTAAAGTACCCTCTAATTACACTAATTAATGTAACAAAAAATATTGATGGAGATAGTGCTACTAAGGAATATTCTGCTTCTGGAATTTGTAGCCATTTTTCTGCTATAATTTCTGCTCCTAAAAAAAGTATTAATGAACATGTAAACCCGATTAGTGCAAATGTTACAAACGCAATTTTAAATATTTTATGTGCTCCTTTATTATCTCCCTATTGCCAATTTTTCTGACACTAATTTTGCTATGGCATTTAGTATTCCAACAGACGAGAATGTAAGCAATAAAGCATATATTTGAAATCCACTTGAATATATTGCATTTCCAGTGTCTCCAAATCCCTGTTTATTCGTTAAATATACTCTGTATATTAGTCCTAATATTTTAATTAGAATATGTGAAATCATTAGAACTAATACTCCACCCATAAAGCTTTCTTTTTTTAATTTCTTTTTTATTTTTCATCAATTACCTCTTGCACAAATATATTCTGTTTTTTTTTTTCCTTTTATGAATTTTTAATTTCAAGTCTGACTGGTATAATTTTGAGAGGATTTTTTTTTGTCAAAAGTCTTGTTTTTTTTTGCTGATTTTGTAGGATAATATATATGTAAGGTTAGATTTAATGAAAGTGGTGGAATAAGTGAAATTATTTGATAAGTTTTTAAAACTACTAAAGACAGATAGAAACACATTTATGACTTATATTTTAACAATAATATCTTTTTACATATTAGTAGACAGAGTAGTAGAAATGCTGTTTATTATTTTTTACGGGAGTTTCTTATTCATATTGGGGACCTGTAAAATATACACTCGCCATAGCTTGTGTATCTTTTGCATTTTTCTTTTCTTCTGGTTCTAAATTCGCTAGAGCAGATATTAATAAGTTAAGAATATTTCATACATTTATAGTTAGCTTTTATATAGTATGTATTTCTGCATTAGTTCAATGGTTAAATGCAATTATATGGCTAGGCTTATTGTCTTTGCCTAATTTTGTTGAGCTTGTAACATGATTTTTCATATTTATTTAAGCCTGCATTCACTGCATTAGGAATATATATACCTCTTGTAACATTTTATAAAGTTATTAAATGGCTTATATTCTCTATTAATGATGTTAAAGACATTAGAGATTCTATATTTGATTATGGCGGTATTGATTTATCTGCAAAACCAGAAGGTGTTGGAAACTTTACATGTGAAGTAAAAGTTTGTATGAACACGGAAAGAGGTGAAGATGTAAAAAAATACCTGAAGCTAAACGTTTTGAATCTTTACTTGTTGTTGGTGTTTCCGGTTCTGGAAAAACAGCTACAATTTATGAACCAATGATAGCAAGAGATTTTGAAAAGAAATATTTCTTTAGAGAAGTTGCGAAAGAAATGGGATTTACTGCATTAAAAACAGGTATTGCTACATTAACATATCCATACTCAAATGATTATTTAAATAAAAACTTCTCATTATCTTTGTTAACGCCAAATCCTGACAAACTTGATATTTACAAAGCATATATGAAAAAAAATGACAATTTCTTCTTCTGGAAGTCGATTTGTTTATAAAGATTTAGGATTAACGTATATGGCTCCTGACCCAGATACAATAGAAACTATGGCAGGAGTTGCAAAAAACTTTAGTTTACCAGTAAATATTATTGATCCTAATAACTCTGATTCTGTTTGGATTAAATCCATTTATATATAAAGACCCTATAAAAACTGGTATTGCAATTTCCTCTGTATTAAAAAGGATTATTTGCAACGAACAGACCTGATTTAAGTTTAGCATTTAGAGAAAATGCAGCAATACAAATATTAGAAAATCTTTCTATTTTATTAAAAGAGATGTATCCAAGATTGCATGAAGGTTCATTATCTAATTTAGAAGATTTACTAAATATGTTAAACGATTTTAGTCTAGTTGAAGAAATGACAGAGCAAATGAAACAAATACCAGAACTTGCAGATAAATATAAAATATTAATTAGATATATGGAAAACAATTTTTATGCAAATAGTACAGACTTAAATAATACAAAAACTTCTGTATTTACTGCTTCTGCAGAGTTAGACAATTTGTTAAGATATCCAGGTGTTAAAAATATATTGTGTAATAGAACAAACAATTTGGATTTTGACAAAGCATTAGAAAAAAAGGAGAAATTACTTTATTATGCACAAGAAGAGGAGATTTAGGACCTAATGCACACATAAGGCTTTCGGTTTATTCTTTATATTATTAATGCAACAATCTATTTTATCACGTCCAGGAAATGACACTACTAGAATTCCACATTTCTTGTATATAGATACCTTCCCAGACTTTATATGTAAAGCAACAGAACCAATATTCACAGTTTATAGAAAATACAAAGTTGCAACGGTATTAGATTCCCAAAATTTATCTCAATTAGAAGGTGAAGGGAATTCCTCAAATGGTCCTGGCAAACACTTTAGAGATACAATACTAGCTAACTGTGTTAATAAAATAATTTTTGGAAATGCTTTACCAGAAGACCTTCCATGGTGGGAACAAGAATTACAAACAAAAAAGAGAATGGCAATGGAAAAAAAAGCTATCAAATGGATCCATCAAAAAAGGATTATGGATATGATTCTAAAGCATCAGACATTGGCTTTAACTGGATACCTAACTTTAAAACAGGCAAGATAAAATCTTTAAAAAGTAATCAAATTATTTTTAAAGAAGTTAAAAATCTAAAAGGTCAAAGCGTTGTAGATAAAGGTAAGGTTGAAAAGCTTGAATCTAAAATATAAAGAACCTCATAAAGTAAAAAGAATTTAATTTTGATAAATTTACCAGCGGAATATCTCAAGAAGCAAAAATTAAAGAAAAAGCTCGTAAAGCTATTAAAAAAAACGTTTAGACGATGATTATAATGATGATGACCCAATCAAAATAGACACTTCTGATTCTAGCTTCTTATTTGATAATGAAGATGCTATTATAGTAGATTTAAAAAAAGGAAATAGCAATTAATAGGAGAAAAGAAACCATATAGTAATTTATATGGCTTCTTTTTTTTATGTATTTATTTAATTTTTTTCTTGCTTCTAAATAATATCTTTTATCATAGCTATGTCCCATTGAAAATGTTTTTCTTGGTAATGCTCCATCTAGTATAACAGTTTTAAATAATTCTGATTTATGCATATTTGGTAATAAAAATCCTATATTTCCTTCTTCTTGTTCTCCCTAATTTTTCTGTTGTCTCTTCTCCATGTATATAGTCTACTTTTCCTCCATTTTTCTTTAAATATTCGTCTATAAACATTTGTAGGCTACCTACTGCCAAATTAGATTTAGGATTTTTTATAACTATTTTCCCTTTTTTTACCTTTTTATATACATATTCTATTACTTGTCCCTCTCCTTCTTCTGATGTTTCGTAGAATCTCTTTAATTCCTCCATCATGTATTCTGGGTTAATTCCAAATACTACTCTATGTATTGGTTCAAAGTCAAGTGCATCACTATGTAAGTTAACAACCTCTACTAATGCATATCTTGCTGGATGGTTCTCGTATTCTTCCTTTGTCAATGTTTTTTTTAAATTTTCATAGCATGTTTTTTTTGCTGTTGCTAATGAGTGGTTTCCATCTCCTACAGAGAATAATAGGACTCCTTTATCTTTTACATTGTATTTTTTGCTCAAACTTTTCTTTATCTGCTAATTCCCCTATTCCTTCTAACACTTTTTCTATAAGTTCATCATTAAGCTTATATCCTTTAATATGTCCACCATTTTTCATTAGATCTGTATCATATACCTTATCTGCATCACTTACTTTATCTGTTAGTCCTTCTATTATTTCTTTTTTATCATCATCAATTAATAACATTATATGAGGTAATTCTAATGGAGCATTTTCTCTAACTTTTACTCTTGGTGGTATTCTCTCTAATACAGTTCCTTCTGTTGCTCTTATCAATGTTTGAGAATCTTTAGCAAAAGAATAATCTTCTAAATCTACTTTTTCCCATTAGCCCTTTTCTTATTCTGCCATCTGCTTGAGTTCTTTCTACATATATTAAACTATCTTTTAAAGTTCTAAAGAAATTATTATTAATTAATTTTTTTCATTTCTTCATTAACTTCTGCTATTTTTTTCTGCAACATTATCTTCTTCCAAGTATATTTCTGGTAATGTTACTTTTTAGAGTTGATGGTTCGTCTCCAACAACATTTTAGTTACATCCTCCCAGTATTCTGGCTCTGATGTGTATTGATCACATGCTATAACAGCCCATTTGCTCATATCTGCGTTTTCTGGCAATAATATGTCAGCTTTTGAAAATGGTATTTTCATTTCTTCACATTCCTTTCTTTAAAATATATAAATTGAAAAATTTTTTCAATTATTAGCTTAATAATTTTATTTTTTTCTGTAACCATTTGATACTTTTTTTGTGTATCAGGGTCTAGTTTTATTGATACAAGTGTGTCTTCTAGTGTGTCTGAATTTTGCTTTAAGTCTGTTGTAAAATACAAATTTATTTTATCTATTTCTAATTTGTTTATAACTATATGTTTAAATGCTTCTGCTATATGTTTTTCGTCTTCACATACTATTATTAACTGTGGTAATGCCGTATATCCACAATCTCCCGGCACAAAGTTTTCATAGAAATCCTTGTACATTCTAATTTTATCTGTCAATTTGTTTTGCCAATCATCTTCTTCTTCTTATTACTTCAAATAAAAATTGTATTGATTTTTTCGCCTTTGGTTAATTTTATTCCTCCACCTGATGCTTTAAATACCTTGCCTAATGTTTTAGCTTTTAATGCTGGCTTTGGAGTATATGACTCATATGCCTTAACCTTATTTAAATATGCTATAATAACCTGATTTCCTGCTAGTCTTTTTTTTTTTATCATGGCAACTGGTTTTGTATTATCTGTTGGTTGCCATTTACATTCTATTCCTCTTGAATCTAGCAAGTATTTTCCCATTTTTTTTTCTAAGCAGTATATTCTATATATTCCCTTTCCATCTTGAGAGTCAAAATAATATCTGGTTAATATTTTTTGACTTTACTAATTGTTCAATTTATTATTCAATTTCTCTTGTGAACCTACATCTATTCCCTTTTTCTCTAGCATTTGTAATATTTGTCTAGAAGTAATAAATTCAAATTCGTTTACTATCTCTAAAATAGTAAAGTGTAATTCATTTATATGTCCTAAGTTTATCCTCTGTACTATTTGGCTCATTGATACATAACCATCTTTTCCATCAAATACTTTTTTATCTCTCCAGGTCTAATTGCAAATGGAGAAACTGTTGCTTTTATTTCATTGTCTCTAACCATATTACTACTCATTCCTCTCTTTATTAGATATAGCTATTTTATCACAAAAATAGCACATTTGTCTACTTTATTAGCTCCTTTATTTGACCGCTTTTTAAATACTTCCATTCTCCTAATTTCAAGTCTTTTTACATTAATGTTTCCTATTCTACTTCTATGTAGTGCCAATACTTTTTTTCCTATTGCATTACACATTTTTTCTTACTTCTCTATTTTTTCCTTCATGTATTGTTATTTCTATTCTAGATATATCTTTTACCTCGTCTATTTTTAATATTTTTACTTTTTGCTTTTTCCTGATATATAGTCATCTATTTTTACTCCTTTTTCAAGCATTTCTATTTCTTCTTTTTGTAATTTTTTCCTTTTAGAGTAACATTATATGCTTTTTCTATTTCATATTTTGGGTGAGTTACTTTATATATAAATTCTCCATCATTGCTTAAAATTAGTGCTCCTGATGTATACATATCTAGTCTTCCTACAGGCACAATTTTTTTTTGATTTTTATTAAATCTAGTACTGTATCTCTATTAAATTGATCTTTTACGGTTGTAACGTAACCTATTGGTTTATTTAATAAAATGTATACTTTTTTCTTCTACTGTTGACACAGGTTTACCTTCAAAAGTAACCTTATCCTTTTCAATATCTATTTTTGTACCTAATTCTGTTACTGTTTTTCCGTTCACTTCAACTTTTCCCGCTAAAATATATTCCTCTGCCTTTCGTCTAGAGCATATACCACTATTAGCCAAAAAATTTTTGTAATCTAATTTGTTCCATTTTTTTTCCCTTCATTTTTATCTATAATTTTTTAATATTTCTTCAAAAATACTGTGGCAGTGGGGCTGTTAATTCCATATGCTTATTTGTTATTGGATGCATAAATTCCAATTTATATGCATGAAGCATTTGTCCTTCTATACCAAACTCGTTTTTTCCATTTGAATATACTGCATCACCCACTACTGGATACCCTATTTCTGCCATATGTACTCTTATTTGGTGAGTTCTTCCTGTTTCTATTTTTATTTCTAACAGTGTATATTTAGAATATCTTTTTAAAACTTTAAAATGTGTTATAGCTTGTTTTCCATTTTTTGTTACTGCCATTTTTTTTTCTATCTTTTGTACTTCTTCCTATTGGCATATTAATTGTAGCCTCTTCTTCCGGCACATTCCCTCTTACAAGTGCAATATATGTTTTTTTACATTTCTTTCTTTTTTATCTGTTCGCTCATATTTATATGTGCTTTATCATTTTTGCCACTATTATTAGCCCTGAAGTATCTTTATCTAATCTATGTACAATACCAGGTCTTAATTCTCCACCAATACCAGACAAACTGTTTTTGCATATCGATAAAAATTGCATTTACTAATGTACCATCTGGATTTCCATTTGCAGGATGAACAACCATTCCTTTTGGCTTATTTATCACAATTATATCACTATCTTCATATATTATATCTAATGGTATTTCTTGCGCCTTTAATTTAGTTTCTTTTTTTGCTTCTGGTATATCTATACTAATATTATCATTTGCTTGAACCTTATATGAAACTTTTTTCTGATTTATCATTAACCAAAATATTGTTGCTTTCTATTAATTTTTTTTATCATTGTTCTAGATAATTCGTTAAAATTCTCTGCTATATAAATGTCCAATCTTTTTTCCCTTATCATTTTCATTTACTATTACATTTTTCATTTTATTTTACCTTTTTTAAGTTTTTTAATTCTCTTGTTGTATATATTGCCATATTTAATGCAAATGCTATCCATCCTATTACCACTAATATATCTGCTATATTAAAAGTTGGAAAATTAAATACTGGCGATATATCTATAAAGTCAATTACCCGCCCTTCCTCTAAATATTCTATCTATTAAATTTCCAAATCCTCCCGCTAAAATTAATGCTAACGAAATATTGGTAAATTTGTTTGTCATCTCTCTTTGTTTTACCATAAATCTGATAATTATTATAATTACAAATATGCTTATTATAATATTACTAATTCCTCCATTTGAATTAATTCCAAATGCCACACCTTTATTCTCTACATATGTAAAATTCAATATGTTCTGTATTACAGTTATTGAATTTTCTTTAATATTTGTTATTACTAACCATTTTGTTAATTGGTCAAATATTATTAATGTTAGTATTAATAATGTCAATAAAATTGCTCTTTTTTTTTTCATTTATATAACCATTCCTTTATTTGCATCTTTCATAAACCACAAAATTATCGTCATTATACATTTCTAAAAATCCAGAGTCATTAGAAATAAATGTATTTAATTTTGATTTTTTTTCTTTAATATAATATGAGTTATATCATATTTTTTCAAAAGTATCTTCATAATATCTCTCCATACTTGATGTTTTGATGAAATCTGTGAATATATCTCTACCGTCGTATTCTCCGTTTTCTGCACGTTTTCCATTAAATTCTGGTGCATATAAATCTGCCCTAGAATCTATAAATACAGGAACTCCTTTGTATAACAAATAGCTTCCATAATTATATTCATTAAACAACTTTATATTTTTTACATCAAGGTTTTGTAAAATCCATTCTGTTGCTTCTACAGGATAGTTCTTTTTTACTTACAAAACTATTTCCTATTTTTTCCACTATACATTCCCAAACTCATTATTATCACTAATAATATTACAATTGCATCAACTTTTTTATTATTTAATGCACTCAACAGTTCATTTTTTGCTTCTGGAGCATATTTTTCAAACATACTTGCAACAAGTTTTGAAAATATAAATGAGCCTATAAGCACCAATAAAGATGTTTGCCTTCTTGTCATAAATGCTAATAGTACCAATCCTGAAAGCATAAATAAATCTCTTAATTTAATTTTTGTATCTGTAAAAATTAATATAACTAGAAACATTACTAAAACAACAATAATTGGAATATTATTTATTAACGTTAATGGTAAGTGCTCGCTAATATTGTTAGTAGTATTCCCCTGCATTGTTTTTACTAAGTAGGTATATGGTGTTGTTCCAAGTGGTGTTAATAATCCCGTAAAAACAGATATAAATAATATAACAATTAAACCTTTTGTTGCTGTTTTTTTTTTATTTTAATTTTATATGGATTTTTTCTTCTTTTTTCTTTCTTTTTTCTAATACTTTTAGATGATTTTCTTTTATCTTTTCTAACTGTACTTCAAGTTCAATAGCCTGATTTTTCTTTTCCACTTTTATAAAACTTTTTTCAATTCTGCCTTTAAATCTCTAACTTGCATTTTATAAAATAAGTCTGATTCTATTATTGATGCCATAATGTATTCTGCTATATATGGCAAAAATAAAAACAAAGTAAAATGGCCATACTGCAACATGTATGTTTGCTATAAAAGTAGAAATTGCTAGTAATCCAAACAAAAATATCCTTTTATTTGTTTTTATATAATTTTCTATAAATAAAATTGTTAAAGCAAACAATATAAATGTTACTAGTTGCGCTCTAGCTGCAATATAATTTTTTAATAAATATAGCACTCCAAGTGTTACTAAAAATGATATTATGTTGTTTTTGGATAATTTTGAATTGACTAAATATATAACTATGCCTAATATAACACTTAAAACAACCGTTGCTATATATACCGCCGTAAAACCTCCTATTCCTGTGTTTTCTCCTAAGTTATATATTATATATGTTCCTGTATCATATGCCCAATGTGGATACGTGTATGGCAAGTTTTCATGCCAAGAAAATGGATCTTGCATATCTATTCCGTTTTCTAATATGTGCTTACCTATAGCAATTGTATAATATGTGTCATTTTGAAATGTAATTGGTGTAATTGAAAATGCAAATATAATTATTGATACAATAGCTATGACGTCAATTCTTTTTTTATTTTTTTCATGTATAACCTCCAGTTATATGTTAAACTCTGTATATATTGCACTATGGTCTGATGTTCCTTTGGCATCTATTGTTTCAAATTTTATTAATTCTATATTTCTTGAGTAAAAAAATTGTGTCTATACAGCCTTGTCCGAGTTCAGAAAACCATGTATCTTCTATATTGTTTATTTTATCCAATTTTCTATTTAATATTTCGTATTCTTCATAGCTCTCTTTTTTTTCTTCAAATATATACTTCCCCTTGCCCAATCTCGTTACTCCTACGTTAAAGTCTCCGCCTACTATTATTATTTCACTTGGATCTATTTTGCTTATAATTCTGCACAATTCTTTTTGCAGCTAATATTCTCTCGTCTTCATATGTTGATAAATGTACTGAAAATAAATTCAGTTTTGTAGTTCCTAATGATATTCTGTTATATAATATTCCTCTTTGTTCATGTTTTGTGCTCTGTTAATGGCATTAAATAATTTGCCGAAAAAGATATTAGAAATTTGCTTATTATTCCGTCACCATAGTATCCATCCTCTAGTGTTATATTACTTTCCATTGAACAGTAATATAATCCAACTTTTTTTGCAAATTCTCTAATTTGGTTCATTTCTCCTGCCCTTTTTGTGTACATATCTACTTCTTGTAAAAATATTATATCTGGTTTGTATTCTTTTTATTAAATTAGCCTGTCTTTCTATATCTACTTTATTATCTGTTCCTCTTCCGTGTGCAACATTAAATGTAATAATTTTTAATAACATTTAATCACCCTCTTTTTTATTTTTACTCTTCAATTATATCAAAGAAGGTAACACAATTACAATAAAAAAAAGCATAAAAAAAATACCCCATAAGAGGTATTTTTTTATATTAATTATTTATTTGCTTTGCAACTTCTTCTGCAAAGTTTTTTCTTCTCTTTTTGTAAGCCTTCACCTTTTTTCAAATCTTGCAAATCTAATTATTTTAGCATTGTTTTCTTCTGCTAGTTTAGATATTTTTATATCTGGATTTTTTAACAAATTCTTGCTCTACTAAGCATATTTCTCCGTAGAATTTTCCAATTCTACCTTGAACCATTTTTTTCTGCTATTTCTGCTGGTTTTCCTTCATTCATGGCTTGAGCTTTTAATATTTCCATTTCCTTTTTGTAATCTGTCTGATGGAACAGAATCTCTATCTAAATATTCTGGTTTTGCAGCTGCAATTTTGCATACATATATCTTTTTGCAAATTGGCTATTTCCACCTTCTATTTCTACTAGAACTCCTATTTTTTCCATCTCCATGTATATAGCTTTCTACTAAACCTGTTGTTTCAAATCTTTCGAATCTTCTAATAGACATGTTTTCACCTATTGTAGCAATTTTTCCTGTTAAAACCTCTCCAACTGTTTTGCCTTTTTCTGATATAGATGGTTGTTCTAATAATTCCTCTACTGTTGCTGGATTTTTTTTTCAACTACTTGTCTTGCAACATCTGCTACAAAACTTCTAAATTCTTCGTTTTTTAGCAACAAAGTCTGTTTCTGCATTTACTTCTACTACTGCCCCTATTTTTTTATCTTCTGAAACATAAGTAGTAACTAAACCTTCTGCTGCAATTCTATCTGATTTTTTTTAGCAGCTTTAGCAATTCCTCTTTCTCTTAAAAGTTCAATTGCCTTTTCTTCGTCTCCATTAGTTTCTGCTAAAACTTTTTTACAGTCCATCATTCCTGCGCCAGTTTTTTTTTCTCTTAATTCTTTAACTTGGTTTGCTGTTATCATAGTTGTTTATCTCCTTTCGCTTTTTTAGATTTATTTAATTAGTTTTCTTCCGCTGTTTCTACCACTTCTTCCATGCTTTGTGGTTCTTCTTCTGCTACTTGTTCTTCAACTACTTCTACATCCATAGATTCGCCTTGTCTTCCCTCTATAACTGCATTTGCCATGCAATCTGCTATTAATTTAACTGCTCTTATAGCATCATCATTTCCTGAATAGCGTAATCTACGTCTTCTGGATTACAGTTTGTATCTATTAAACCAATAACTGGTATTCTAATTTCTTAGCTTCTAATATTCCTATTCTTTTTTTTTTTAGGGTCTACTATAAACATAACTCCTGGAAGTTCTTTCATTTCTTTAATTCCTCAAGGTTCTTTTCTAGTTTTTCCATTTCCTTTTTAGAAGTATAACTTCTTTTTTAGGTAACACATCAAATGTTCCATCTTCTTGCATAGTTTCTAATTGTGTTAATCTGTCAATTTTTTTCTGATTGTATCAAAATTTGTTAATGTTCCACCTAACCATCTTTGGTTAACATAGTACATACCGCATTTTTTCTGCTGCTTCTTTCATGCAATCTTGTGCTTGTTTTTTTAGTTCCAACAAATAGAACTGTTTTTCCTTCTTCAGCTTGTTGTTTTAAAAGCTGTAAGCTTCATCTAATTTTTAGATGTTTTTTGTAAGTCGATAATGTGGATTCCATTTCTAGCTTGAAAAATATATTCAGCCATTTTAGGATCCCATCTTCTTGTTTGATGTCCAAAGTGAACACCTGCTTCTAGTAATTGTTTCATTGCAACTACTGCCATTTTTAATTCCTCCTTTTAGTTTTTCCTCCACATAGCTTTAGCATTTAAGAAGACTTGCCATTACTAGCAAGCACTTTTCCTAAACTAGCCATATGTGTGTTTTAATTAACAGACAATATTATATCAAAAACTCTTGCAAAAAGCAAGAGTTTTGAATTATTTTGTTTTGTTAGATATGAAGTGGATTGCACTCTTTAATAAATATGATTAGCATTTGTTGAATAGGTGAATTGAGTCTACACTTCAACAATTTTCAATCCTAAGTTTGATTAGTAACCTTTGAGTTTTACATTAGTTTATTTAATTGTCTTCATATAATTTCAAACTTATTGTGAATTATTTTTTTATTATTTATTATTTGCATTTGGTAATCTAATAATATTTCATTGTCACCATTCTCTTGTCTTTTTATTTTCAACAGAGCATAACTCATTATATAAATCTTCTTCTACGACATCTTCATACATTCCATCGTCACATTTATATACAAAATCTACATACATTTCTACATTCTCTTTTAGCTTCCCTAAATTTCTAAAATCAACTTTTTTTTTTGATATATCCTCATATAAACATAAGTATTCCACTCCTTTATACTCAAATTTATCAAAAACTATATACTCTCTTCCCGCAAAAATCATCTTTTGAACCTCAATCATAAGTTTTCCTCCATTTTCTTATCTTATTATCTTTCTATATCCTCTTCACTATTTTGTCTATTTTCATTATCTCCATCTTTTGGTAATTCATTTCCTTTAGAAGGTCTTGTCTTCCATTTATTCCTTTTTTCACGTTTATTTCTTGCTTTTTCTTGCTAAAGCATTATCTGTTCCTCGTAGTGTCATAGCCGCTAGCGCAATTGGTGTAAGATAATCAGGGCGTATTACTATTGTTCCCTGTGGTGTATACGTTAATCCATTTAGACTTTGAAGGCATGGTTTCAATTGCTCTATTGCTTTAAAAATTCTTTCACTTGCCATCGGTCCATAATTCAATACAGCCTTTCCACCATTATTCATAAACTCTTCTGCTGCTCTTACTGTAGTACTTCTATCAAATGGCCATCCTTTAAATGTATTTACAGCATTTTGCATTGTGGCATTTATGTCTGGTGCTATTCCTGTACTTTCTGCTGTATGTAAAGCTATATCCTCTGGGCTAGCTCCCCAACCGTGTCTCCATTTGTATCCAGCTCCACCAACATCATGTGCACCTGTAAGGCTCGCAAATGTTTGCATTCTTTCGGTTTGAGCTTCTGTTGCTTGTACTGCAGCCCTTGCTCCAGGAACATTGTTTTGCAAATCTGCAATTTGTTGGTTTACCATTCTTGCTTGCTGATTTTGATGTTGAATACTGCTATTAACCCTAGAAGCTTCTGTAGCATTTACTGCATTATTGTTCATTACATCTTGATTATATTGTTTAATTATACTTGCATCTTGTATTGCTTTTTATTAATCCTCTAGCAACCATTGCTGTTCCAACTATCGTAATTATATTAGAAACTGCATCGTCGTTATCGAAGCCTTTATAAAAAAACTCCCTCACATCTATTCCTGTCACCTGTGTTATGTGTAACTCCCAGTGTTATTCCACTATTTGTATTTTCCTCCATTAGCATTTCATGGTCTAAAAATGCCTGAACTTCATCAAAACTGTTTCCTTTTTTTTCTCTTGCAATTCTCATTCTTGCTTCAATTGCTGCTTGTTCTTTTTCCAATTCCACGTTTTTAGTAAATCTTTTTTCCAAACTTTCTTCCTTGTATGTTTGAGCCTTCTCTAGCCGCTCTATTTTCCTCTTCGAGTCCATGGATACCTCCACCACCTTGTTCCAAAGCACCTTCTTCTCTTGCTTTTTCAATTTCTCTAAGTATATATCCACATTTTGCCTATCAAGGTTTTCTTTTTGAGCTATTAAATCTGCTTTTTCTTTTTTCCGTTAATTTCGGATTCTTCAGCAATTCAGCTATTTCTGCTGATTTTTTTTATGTTGAATAGCTAAAGTAATAAATCCTGCTTTTATAACTTTGTTTCTTTCGATATTTCTATTTTGAGTTTCCCTGGTTGCTCTTTCAAGAACACATTGCCTTACTGAAGGTGATACAGCATTTTCATGACCCTTATAAGATTGCAGACCTTTATACAGTGTTTCGAACTCATCAGCTGGTAATTCGTCTATGTTTTTTTTTCAATTTTTCCATTTTTTCCTTTGTCGCTTTTTGTTGTGAAGATCTTTGAATAGATTTTACGTATTCCATGCACAACCAGTTTAGCTGTATTTCCAATCCACCTCAAAGAATTATGAACCCAATCTCCTTTATCATATTTAACTTTCGTCAATGCCACATCCTTAAATTGATATCTACTTATTTGCCCATAGCTCAAAAGCATTTTTGGCTGCATCAATTTTGGATAGAATTTCTCCAAACATTAACGGTTCTTTTTTAGGCTCTGGTTCCGGTTCCGGTATTATTTTCTCTATCTTTTTCCTTTTTTGTTATTGTGTATTTGTTATAAGCTCCATCATCTGAGCCATATGCCCCGCCTTCTCCATAACTCAATTCATACTCGGCATCTTCGTTTTTGTTTTCTTCGCCTGTTATACCATGTGGATCATATACATTACTAGGATCAATATTGGCTTGTTGCAATGCATTTAGGTAATTGTTTCTAAAATCAATTCTTCCACTTGCTTCGAATTCTGCAATTGGTTCTTCATTAGTATTTTCTTCGTTTTCCTGCATATTACTAATTTGCTCTTCTAATTCTTTTTTTTGTTGTCTTTCTAGTTCGTTTTTTTTTTCTCTAATCAAAGATTCTCTCTCTTCCGGCTCTACTGGATATTCCTCATCTTCAAGTTCTACGTCAATCATTTTTAATTCTGTCTTTTTACATCCTTTAGTCGCTTTTCTAATTCTTCTCTACTCATATTCTCCCCTTCTTTATTTTATTCTTTACTTTTTCCGTTCAATTACATACAGCTATATTTATAATAACATATTTTTACATTTTTTTTTCAAGATGTTTACTGTTTGTCACAAAAATATTACATATTTGTAATGCTTCTGTAATATTTGAGTGATCTTTGTGCCATTTTTTCGTATCTAATTTTTTTTTATCTCTTATATTTTCATCTAATTCAGGGAGGATTCCGAAATTTGCATTCATTGGTTGAAAATTTTTATTTGATGTTGATATGTAATTTGCTAGTGCTCCTATTACTGTTTCGCTTGGGAATTCTGCTTTGCACTTTATTTTGCCACTTTTAAAATTTAAGCATGCATTTATTCCTGATACAAGTCCAGATGCTATTGACTCCACATATCCTTCTACTCCTGTTATTTGCCCTGCAAAATATATGTTAGGTCTTTTTTTTTTTAGATTATATGTATTATCTAATAATTCCGGAGAATTAATAAATGTGTTTCTATGCATAACTCCATATTTAACAAATTCTGCGTTTTCTAGTCCCGGAATTAAACTAATTACCCTTTTTTTGTTCGCCAAACTTTAAGTTTGTTTGAAAACCAACTATGTTAAATAAATTTCCTTCTGTGTTATCTTGTCTAAGTTGTACTATTGCATACGGTCTTTTTCCCTGTTCTTAAATCTGTAAAGCCTACTGGTTTAAGTGGTCCAAATCTTAGTGTATCTATTCCTCTTTTTGCCATTACTTCTATCGGCATACATCCTTCAAATATTTCTTTTTTCTCAAAGTTGTGAAGTTCTACTATCTCTGCATTTATTAATTCATTACAAAAAAATCTCATATTCTTCTTTATTCATTGGCAAATTTATATAATTATTTTTTCTTGCTCCTGCTCTATTTTTTTTTTTCCAATCTTCAATTGTCTCTTCTTTTTCCTCGTTCTTTGCTTATATCTGTCTCCCCAGAATGCTATATTCATATTTATAGAGTTTTTTTCTATTATAGGTGCTGCTGCATCATAAAAATGTAGCCCTTTTTCCCCTGTTATTTCTTTTTTATTTCTTTTGATAAAGCATCTGAAGTAAGTGGTCCTGTTGCAATAATCACAAGTCCGTTTTTTCGCTATTTTTTTTAATGATATTTCTTTTCCAATTTCTTGTCTTATTATTTCTATATTTTTTATATTGTTTTAATTGTTTTGTTACTTCTTCTGCAAATTTTTCTCTATCAACTGCTAGTGCTTGTCCTGCTGGGACATTTACTTTATCTGCAATTTTTTTTTATAAGCAATGAATCTAATCTTCTTAATTCCTCTTTTTAACAAGCCACACGCATTTGTTATTAAATTTGATTTAAATGAATTGCTACATACTATCTCTGCTAGGTTACTATTGTTGTGCGCTGGTGAAAAATTATGTGGTTTCATTTCGTACAACTTTACATTTATTCCTCTTTTTTGCTATCTGATAAGCTGCCTCTGAGCCTGCTAGTCCTCCGCCTATTATTGTTATATATTCCTCCATACATCTTCTTCTTTCTTAATTTTTTTTCTCAAAAATACAACTAGTCTTTGTTTAATTGTACAAAAACTAGTTGTTCTTCTTACATTAATATTCTGATTATACATTTTCTTACATTATTTGTCAATTCAATTAATTCATCTTTTAAAATTTATTTACTAATAATTAACAACGTAATTTTTTTAATTTTCTATTTATATTTTTTGACATTTTGTGATAAAATAATCTAAATTATTTTAGAAGGAGTATTAATTATGAATTTAAATAAATGTTGTCGTTGTGGTTGTTTTTATTCTAGTGAAGGTAATGTTTGTCCTAATTGTCAGCCAAAGGATTTTAATGAAATTGCAAAATTAAAAAAATTATTTTGATGTCAACTCTAATTTTGATTCTATTGAGTGTATTTCTGCAAATACTGGAATAACTTTAAAAAAATTTAAATAGATTTTTTAAATCAGGAAGAATTTTCTAAGTTTTCTAATAAGTTTAATAGTTCTGGTAATATTGGAATTGATTTATAATTAATTATATGTTTAAAGGTCGCTATATGACAGCGACCTTCTGTTTAAATAATTTTTTATTATTGGTTTTTTAATTTCTGGAATTTTGTTTTCTATTTTATATATTTTTTTTTATTCGCTCCACTGCTTCGTTTGCCTTTTTCTTTGTCATTGGCATGTATATATGCTATTACATCTCCTGTATATACTTTATCTCCAGCTTTTTTCTCCAACACTATTCCAACTGTTTTGTCTATTTCATCATTTTTTTATACGTCCTGCTCCTAAAAATACTGATAATCTGCCTATTTGTTCTGCATCAATACTTGTTATATATCCATCTTTTTCACATATTACAGAAATTACATATTTTGATTTTTTCAAATTTTTCTGGCTCGTCTATATATAAAACATCGCCATTTTGATTTTTGAATTAATTGTTTAAACTTTTCTAATGCTTTTTCCATTTTGAATGTTCTCCAACATTTTCTTCTTATTTTCTTCTATGCTATTTCCTTTTCCTGCTAATTTTATCATATGAGCTCCAAGCTCTAGCACAACTTGTTTTACGTCTTCTTCCATCTTTCCTCTAAGTGCTTCTATTACTTCTAATATTTCCAATGTATTGCCTACGTTTTTTTCAAGTGGTTCGTCCATATTTGTTATTACACATACTGTTTCTTTATCTGCAGCAATACGTAACTGAACGAAGTGTTTGA
>VOFJ01003637.1_pt1 | contig 116827 bp, 149 predicted proteins | sample 5384081 | NCBI WGS metagenome assembly VOFJ01 (sample SAMN12384729, study PRJNA508395) | human gut metagenome | isolation source: healthy gut I | host: Homo sapiens
CCCTAAAAATCAGGAAATTGAGTATGCTTTTTTTTTCTTTAATACAACTGATAAAATTCCTAAAATAAATGCAAAAAACAATATAGAGCATAATCAAAATGATTTTTTCCCATGAATACTCTACCTCCCACACAAACTCACATTTGTATTTTGATTATTATATCACAGAATTGTGTCTTTTTTTCCACCTTGCCGTGATATGTAAAGGCGGTATGAGATGATTCCCATACCGCAAAAAGGCTATCGCTCGTAGGCTCTTTCCTTTGGAGTGGGTACGCTGTCGCCCTCGTCCGGCGCACCGTCCACCAACTCATTTTCTCGCTTATCCACATTAAGCAGACCATTAAGGACATTGAGCCGATTTGTTTTTTCGGTCAGTTCTTCTTCCTTATCAAACGGTTTCTCAACCTCTGCTTTCGCAGTGGCGAATTGCTGTTCAAGAGTTGAAAGCTCTCTGCTTTTCGCCTCCAGCCGTTCAGGAATTTTCTCAATGGCATTGTCGATTCGGGTAATGTTGCCGATGGCGTCCGTGCCTAAAGAGACGGAACGGGAAAGGCTGCCCTTGATTTTTACCTGATAGGCTTTCTCAAAGGTATCAAAGGAAAGCTCCAAATCAAAGCCTCTGTACTTGCCGAGAGGGACGGGATCAGGCGATGTCATCTCTTTGCAGGCGTCAATGATTTTCTGTCCGCCTTCCGCTTTTTTCGGAATAAGAAACACCCTTAACCTCAATTCCCGCAAAGGTATCGTCAAGAGGCTTCGGGTGTTCTTTTGCAAGAGATATATCCTTTTCCAGTCCCGCAATCGTCTCTTTTATCCGGGCGATTGTTGTTGGGTAGTATTTGATGATCTTGTCCTCCATCTCATATTTTTCGGAAAGATAATTAGACTTCAAAAGACGCAGCTTCTGTACCTGAATATCCAAATCCATTTTCTCCTTGATGTGCGGATTATCCGCCGCAAGCATTTTGATCTCCGCATAGGAAAGAGCAGTAGCGTCCACACATCTTCGCAGGAACGTACGGGAGATTTGCTCGTCATAATCTGACTTGCGAACTTCTGCTTGCCCTCTACGAGCTGCCAGCAGTATGCGTCAAAAGTGCCTTCCGTAACATAGCGGTACAAGCCGACCTTCGGATTTTCATTACCCTGACGCACTGTTCTTCCGGCTCGCTGCTCCAGATCGGCAGGTCGCCACGGGCAGTCAAGGTCGTGGGAAGCAACAATTTTGTTCTGCACATTCGTCCCTGCGCCCATTTTCTGCGTACTGCCCATCAGGATTCGTACTTCACCACGGCGTACCTTTTTTTGAACAGCTCCTGCTTCTTCGTCTCGGTATCCGCTTCGTGGATAAACTTGATTTCCGATTCGGGAATACCACGCTCGATCAGCTTCTGTCGTATATCCGTATAGACGGAAAATTCGCCTGCTCCCTTTGGAGTGGAAAGGTCGCAAAAGAGAAGCTGCGTCAGCTTTTTATCGCTGTTTTCCTCCCATATACGGAATACTTCGTTTACGCAGGCGTTGACTTTACTGCCTTCCTCATCGGGTAACATTGGATTCATCATTCGCTGGTCAAGGGCGAGCTTCCGCCCGTCGTTCGTAACTTTAAGCATATTATCTACGCTGGAATCCACACCGCCGCCCCTTATCTTTTCGGCTCGTTCGCCGAGAGAGGCGACCATTTCCTTCTGCACCTGCGAGGGCTTCACGGCGATATTGTGATACTCCACTTCCGGTATGGGAAGATCAAGCATATCCGCCGTTTTGATGTCTGCCACCTGCTTGAACATCGCCATCAATTCGGGCAGGTTATTGAATTTTGCAAAGCGTGTTTTCGCTCTGTATCCTGTTCCTTCGGGTGTAAGCTCGACCGCCGTAACCGTCTCGCCGAACATCGACGCCCAAGCGTCAAAGTGCTGTAAATCGTGTTCTTGCAGCGTTCGGTACTGCAAATACCGTTGAATCGTATACAGCTCATAAGGTAGGAAACGCCACGCCATACTTCCTTTCGTCCGTGGTCTTGGCGTAACCCCCTCCAGAACCGTGCTTACACCTCTCGATGTACACGGCTCGCCATCTTTCATAGTTTAAGTGATTTTGTCTTTGCTTCTTCGTAGCATTTCGGGCAGAGAGCCAATGACTTCCGCCTTTTCAGTAACATCAGTTCATCAAATTCATTATCAGCGTTCAAATCTTTTAAGCGCTTTACATGGTGCATATACACTTTCACGGGGTTTGCTCCGCACATCTCGCATTGTCCGCTTTTTAAACGTCCTGCAAGACTATTCGGTTTTATCTGCCCTCTGTATTTCGGCATAATGTCTACAAATTCAGGTGCGATATTGTTATTACGCCTAAATCCTTCATTGTAAAACTCACACCGCTTTGTTCCACTCTTGGTTTTGTAATCTGCGCCAAAGTCGCCCTTTACGCTACGGTATTTTTATACATCTTCATAACAGAAGAATTATATTTTGCCGCCAACGTCTTTAAACAGCTTCCACGCATGATAGAATGAAATTTCCCCAGATTGCATACATTGATTGCTAACCTGTAATAATTGTACAATCCTCTGATTTCAGAATTATATTTACTGATGATTGCCACATCGTCTAATGGCATAAGCGCCCCTCTGTGGAGTGGCTTCCAAATCTCTTTGCCGTTTTCGTCTTTTTTGATTTTAAACGCACCGTATTCGTGCAGTTTCGCAATCCATTTTTCTTTCGGCATATATAACTGCACTTTTCCATACCACACCCGTTGCAGACCTTTTTTTCGTCCGCTTTGTGTCCTGACTTCTTGATATTCTTATGTCGTATCCAAGATACCGCACCTTTTCAGAGGAATGGGTAACGTGAGTTTTCTCCTCCGACATTGTGAGATTTAGCTTGTCTTTTAGAAATATCTTTACCTGTTCCTTGATATTTTCAGCATCCTGCTTTGAACCTGTTATTGAAATCAGGAAATCGTCAGCGTAACGGTTGTATTGAAAGTCTTTTGTAATTCTCATCCATCTCGTCTAAATGTGGTGTGGACAACATCACTTTCCTTGCTTCTTTAAATGCTGCTAGGTTTGCTTCTGTGCGCTCTATTTCCAGATTTTTCTGCGCTTTCCGATAAGCCCAGCGTACCTTATCATGGTCTTTGTGGACTTTACGGCTTCTTGTATCGCCTTTGTCAAAACTCTTTTTCATCCTTGCCATGAACTCATCAAGTTCATTCAGATAGATGTTGGCAAGTATCGGACTGACACCGGAGCCTTGTGGACTGCCGGAGTACGTTTCATGGTATGTCCACTGTTCCATATATCCTGCCCTTAGAAACTTCCACATCAGCGATATGAACGCTTCATCTTTTATGCGCTTTCTCAAAAGCTGTATTGTGATATGGTGGTCGAAGCTGTCAAAACAAGCCTTAATGTCTCCTTCGATTATCCACTTTGCACCAGTGAACAGCGTTACGATTTCTTTTTAACGCTGTGTGGCAACTTCTTTTTTTTCGGTCTGAAACCATGTGAATTATCAGAGAATGTCGGCTCATAGATTGCTTCAAGTATCATACGGACAACTTCCTGTAACAGTTTATCGTCCGTTGACGGAATCCCCAATGGGCGCTTTTTACTGCTGTTTTTCTTCGCAATATAAACACGCCTTGCAGGGTTCGGCTGGTATGAGTGGTCTCTCAGCTTCTGAATGAGCTTTTCAATGCGCTCCATGCTCATACCGTCAAGAGTGAATCCGTCTGCACCTGCCGTCATGCTCCCCTGAGAGGTCGCAATATTCTGGTATGCAAGCAGATAGAACTCTGGGTTGTACAGGTTACGGTATAATCTCTCGTACCTGTACTCTTTGTTTTTTGCTTTTTCACTTAAACTTTTCAATACATTTTCGGGACTTCTCATAATGCCTCACGCACCTTTCCTTATTATTTGTATTGAAGAAAGACTGTCTCCCTTCGCCATGTGGACGGCTTTCCCGTCCTCGGACTACTACGGGAGACTCTGTTGCCATAGTAAATATTCAGAGTCACTTTTTTCTCATAGCACTCATAGCCGATTTTCGGCATTTTACCTTAGGCAATCCCCGTTTAGAACTGTAATAACATAAGCCTGTTATGATTTCGGATGTGACGTTCGTCGTTTTCCATTATCCTATGGCTGATTTACTCTGGGTATCTTGTGGATACGCATGGCCGACTCATATCCACCAGAGTACATGCGAGTATAACTTCCTTACGCATGGAGCAACATTTTGCCCAATCTCCGACTGTCATTCAGGCAGTTTAGCTTTCATCCTTATTCATAACTTTTCGCCACTACCACGCAAACACTTTGGAAGTTTCCGTGTTTCGTGCCCTCCGACATGCTACACTCCCCATCGGGTTTCCCCTTTTGGATAAGTCGGGTGACGATAGGGTGCGGATTATTCCGCTTTGATACCTTGCCCTATTACTTGCTCAAGGTAAGATTATTACAGCCCCTTACGGGCGCACAACCATACTGTTTGAGATCGGCGTACCCGTCGCAAATACAACGCCACGCCCTCCAGTAATCTCATCAAGGTAGCGGCACTTCATAAAAAGGTCGGAAGATTTCTGCGCTTCCGTCTGGGCGATACCACCCTACATTCCGCATTTTTTTTGTGTAGAGATAGAGATTCTTGTAGTAGTGCGACTCGTCAATAAAGAGACGGTCTATACCGAGTTCTTCAAAGGTTACGACATCATCCTTTCTTGATTGATCGTTTAATTTTTCCAGCTTTGTTTGCAGGGAGCGCTTTGTCTTTTCAAGCTGTTTGACAGAAAAACGGTCGCCACGGTTTCTCTTTATATCCGCAATCCCTTCGATAATATCACTAAGTTGCTGTTCTAAAACAGCCCTCTGTCTTTCAATGCTTATCGGGATTTTTTCAAACTGCGAGTGACCGATAATCACAGCGTCATAATCGCCTGTGGCAATCCTGCCGCAGAAGCGTTTTCGGTTTTTCATCTCAAAGTCTTTCTTCGTAGCAACCAAAATATTTGCCGCCGGATAGAGCTGCAAGAACTCCGCCGCCCACTGCTCCGTCAAATGATTCGGCACGACAAAGAGGGATTTATTGCAAAGTCCAAGCCGCTTGGACTCCATAGCGGCGGCAGTCATTTCAAAGGTCTTGCCTGCGCCCACGGCGTGTGCCAAGAGGGTGTTGCCGCCGTAAATGATATGGGCGACCGCATTTTTTCTGATGTTCCCGAAGTTCAATTTCGGGATTCATACCACTGAAAATGATATGGCTTCCGTCATACTCACGGGGACGGATACTGTTGAACTTGTCGTTATACAGCCTTACCAGCTTTTCCCGTCTTGCGGGATCACGCCATACCCAATCCTGAAAGCCCTGCTTGATCAGCTCCTGCTTCGACTGGGCGATAGCGGTTTCCTTTTTATTGAGAATAGCTCTCTTTTTACCCTCATCATTTTCGGTATAGTCGAAAACACGCACATCTTTCATATTGAGCGTATCTTCGATAATTTTGTAGGCGTTTACCCGTTTTGTGCCGTAGGTATTGTAGGCTTTCAGGTTTCCACGGTCATAGGATTTTCCCTCCACATTCCATTCGCCCGTCAGCTTTGAGTAATGGACTTTGATGTTCCATCTCGCATAAACAGGCGTATCCAAAAACTCATACATAAACTGCTGTGCGATTTCTTCGGGCAGCCAAGTCGTGCCGAGCTGCACGAAAATCTCGCTGGCAGTCAGGTCTTTCGGCTGTACCTTTTCCAGCGCCGCCACATTGATTTTGTAATCTTCGGGGTAGACTTCTGCGGATTTTTTCGCCCAAGCGAGCTTCTCCCGCACATTGCCGGAAAGGTATTCGTCCGCCATCAGGTACTTTTGCTCGGTGCTGCCGCCGTAGCCGTACATCGGGTTTAAGAAGATAACGCCCTTTAATTCCTCGTAGATTTCCTGCTCGGTCTTGCCCGTAAGGGAACACATATATTCCATATCCACACAGGCTTTTTCGCCCATAGATACGGCAAGCGCTTCGCTGACGGTATCCACCGAGGTAACAGGGGTGTGCGGCTTGATCGTCCGCTTTGTAAACATATCCGCCTTGCGCTCCAGCTCCCCGTTTTCGTCCAGCACCTCCAGTGCGGAAAGCAGGGCAAAGGAGCTGTCCTGCGAAAAAGCGGACACATTCGCACGGGAATTGATCAGCCCGTACTTCTTGGAAAAGTTATCGTAAAGCGCATTTAGCTTCTGCTGTTCCTTTTCGATTTCATAATCGGGATAATCTGCGGTCTGCATTTCAATCAGGCTGCGGACACAATCTCGAATGGCGATCATACCCTTGATCCGGTTTTCCGCCGTAGCCGAACACTCCACCGGCGTCATTCGGGAATTTTCACGGTAATAGATTTTATCGTCCACAACCGTATAGGAGAAGTTGCGGACTTCGGGATCGGCGGGAATGGAATGATCTTCTTCGGTCAGTTCCTCGTCCACTTCGTAATCCGTGATCTCTGCGTGGATATTGGAAATGGCTTCTTCCAAAAGCTCGGCAAGGTCGGCGTTTTCATAAGGGACAACGGTATCTTCGTCGCCGAATCTGCCGGACACGGTTTTCCAAACGCCAAGTACCATTTCGGGATGATCAACGAAGTAGGCGTTCATCTTCACGCCGTTTTCATCGGTGTTCAGGTGTACCCAATCCGGCTCAAGGTCAATGAGCCTGTCCCGCTTTTGCAGGATCAAAATATCCGAAACGACCTCCGTTCCGGCGTTTCCCTTAAAGGTGTTATTCGGCAGGCGAATAGCGCCGAGCAGGTCGGCTCGCTGTGCGATATACTTCCGCACGGCGGGATTTTCCTTATCCATTGTGCCTTTGCTCGTGATAAGCGCCATCACGCCGCCCGGTCTGAGCTTGTCTAAGGACTTCGCAAAAAAGTAGTCGTGGATTAAAAAGTTATGCTTGTTATACCTCCTGTCATTGATACGAATATCGCCGAACGGCACATTGCCGATCACAGCGTCAAAAAAGCTGTCGGGGATATTTGCTTCCTCAAACGGCTGTGCCGCTATCGAGGTTTTCTGATAAAGCTGCTGTGCGATACCCGCCGAGATTTTGTCGATCTCCACGCCGTAAATTTTGCTGTCCTGCATGGAATTGGGCAGCATACCGATAAAGTTGCCAATCCCGCAGGACGGCTCTAAGATATTGCCCTCACGAAAGCCCATCTGTTCCATTGCTTTGTAAATCGAAGAAATGACAACGGGCGGGGTGTAGAACGCAGTCAGTGTGCTTGCCCTTGCGCTTTCGTATTCGTCGGGAGAAAGGGCGGTATAAAGCTCGATAAACTCGTCCGCCCACGAGGGATTATTTTCATCAAATGCTTCTGGAATACCGCCCCAACCGACATACTGCGAAAGGATTTCCTGTTCTTCGGGCGTTGCAAAGCGGTTATCAAACTCACATTCTTTCAGCACCCTGATTGCCTCCATATTCCTGCGGAAGCGTTCTTTTTTCCCTGCTTCGGGTACTTCGTGGGAAGCAAGGTCAAAGGTGTGCCGTTCAGACAACGGGATTTCGGGGTGCAGATCAAAGGTCTGTACCCGTGAGCGCTTCGGCTGGCTGAAAGCGGGCGTGAATGGCTCGGCTTCTTTCTGCTCAGGCTGTTCGGCGGATGTGTTCTGCTTTGCCCGTTCCACATAAAGCCATTCGGCAGCTTCCTTTTCTGAAACAGATTTTTTAACCTGTTCCAAGTAGTCGTTTGCCTGCCACTCGCTCTTAAATTCCTCGCTGACGCCTTCATCGTCGATATAGATCGCTCCCGTCAAATCGTCCCAAATGGCATAGCCTTCATCGGTTTCAATGACGAAAAATCTCTCGTCGGGCGGGAGCGTATTTTCTGCCGCAATCTGCTCCGCTTGCCTGAGCATTTCATCTGCCCTGTCGTTTGCAAGATAGGGCGAATCAATGATTTCTACACCTTTCGGTTTGTGGATCAAGCTCGCTGATAAAAATTTTGCGGTATGGTGTTCCCATCTTTATCCTTATAGAAAACGACAGTAAAAAGGAACACCGTAGTAATTTTCTTCCTTTATATCCTTTTCCAACTGATAGGGGCTGGTGTATTCAACGCTTTCCCGCACCGTCCCGTCCGTGTGCAGATAGTCGATCCTGCCGACCGGCTTCGACTGCACCGGATCTTCCTTATTGGTCGATACGATGTTTCGGGTGCTGCGCTCTCCGTTTTCAAGGGAAGAAACAACTACATCAAAGCCACGGTCAAGAAGCATATTGACATAAGTTTCCAAGTGGTTTGCTGGAAAGCCGCACATCTGTGTCCGCTGATTGCCGCCGATAGAACGGGAAGCAAGATTCAGCTCCAGCGCTTCGCTTACGGTCTGTGCGTCCGCACCGTAGGTTTCAAAGAAATCGCCCATCTGATACAGCACGAGGCTGTCGGGATTAGCACTCTTAATTTCGCTGTACTGACGATAAGTGTCCGTAAAGCTGCTGCGCTCGTTCTGCTGAACAAGCCGCATAAAGCTGTCCTTTTGCTCCAAACGGGGCTGCGGATTTTGCACAGAGCGATCCATCAGCTCCACATTCCAGTCATCTACCCGTGTGATTTCAAAAGGCTTTCCGTCCAAATACACTCTGTCGCCGACTTTATAAGCGGCAGAGAATAACGATTTTTGCTGTTCCCGTGCCGCCGCCTGCTCAATCCTTGACACTACATCATCGGGCAGTCCGTCCACATAGTAGCGGATTTCGCCCTCGCTGCTGATATGAGCAATCGTTTGGTAATCGCCGCTTTCCTCAACGGCTCTGTTCCAGACGGTAAGACCGTTTCCAAGATACCCCATACCAATGTCAAAAGCAGGCGCTTCAGCCGAATCAGCTTTTTCCTCCGGCTGAAGGTAATCGCCGAGTCCTTCGCTTCGGACAGCCTGAATATAATCGTCTTGCAGGATAGTGTCGGGCGTGATAACTGCCAAAACCTTGTTTTCCATATCCTCCTCAAAAGAGTAGGACGGGCTTAGATCACGGGGTGTAACATAAAACTTTTTAATATCCCCGTCGTAGCTCTGAACAGCCTGCTGGAACTTTCTTAAATCCCCAGCAGTAAAAATCTCTTGCGTTACCCAATACATCTCATTGCCGTTTACCAAATCGGTTTCCTTGAAACGCATATGGTGGGGAATGAGTTTTTCAAACTCGATAGAATTGAAACGAGGCTGCTGCTCTGCAACCGCCGCCTGATTCGTTACCTTCAGATAATCGTTCATCGGGTTTTCCCGCACCCTGCGGTCAAACTCATCCCGTTCCAATTCCTTTTGAAACAGCGGATACTGCATATCGTGAAGAACGACACGCTTATCATCAAAAGCAAGAATTTCGTATTCGTCAGCGCCGATATATACCGTATCGCCGAGATGATAGGCATACTGCGCCTCCTGCTGCGGCTCGTTTTCAGCCGCCTGCACCGATTCCTGCTTGGGCGGAGCAGAGGAGAGGATTTCACGGTTTTTCTGTTCTTCGGCAAGTTCGGCTCGGCGTTCCTCCTGCTTTTCAAGCCACTGCGGGTACATCTCTTTTTCCTTTGGATTGAGATAACGGTCGAGGCGTATCAGTTCGGCAATCCGCTTCTCTACCTGATTCCAATTCAGCCGGATATGCGGCTTATCGTCCCCAATGCCTTTTGAGATCAAAATGCCTTTCCCGTCGTGCTGCTCGTCAATGCCTGCGCCGACAATAACAGGATAAGCGCCGCCCCAACCGTATTCGTCTTTCAGAAAATCGGCGTTTTCCTTTGTGGACAAGCTTTTTTCAAACTGCTCATAGATACGGAACTTTCCCTCAGATATGCCGCTCCCACTGGTGAGAACAGCGTCAATGATCTCCTGAGAAAAAGAAAAAGCAGAGGTTTTTTTTTCCTCTGCCTGCATATCCAAAAAGTTCAGTTGTCCATCTACGGAAGGTAACGGCTTCATCGTATCCTGCAATTCGCCGAGCAGCCGCATTGCTTCAAAATGCTGTGCGATTACGCCCCAATCATAGAAGCTCTGCTTTGTGCGGGACAGATAGCTACCCTCCCAAAGCTGAAGCACATTCTGCCAAGTTTTGTACCCGACTCGCCGCCCGTCGCTCAAAATCAGTTCAGTATAATCGTTATTGAAAATACCCTTGATATATTCGGTACGGGCGGCGTTATCGGGATTGCTTTCATAGAAAGCACGAATTTCCTCTTTCGAGGCTTTCAGGTGGGGCGTTGTACCGAGGATTTCACGAATGGTATCGTCCCCGCCGAAAAACGGCAGGCTCTTGTCCTCGTTGCTTCGGTCGTAATAATCTAAGCGAAGATGATCTCCGCTTTCACGATCTCCTGCACTCTGTTCCTCAGATTGTTCATTCCCTGTACCCACTTCATCATATCCGCCGCTTTCAGGCTCTCGGTCAAGCCCTCCTGCGCCGCCATCTGCTTCATCAGGGTTTCTTCCAGCTTCATCGCTGTCTGCTCTGTTTCCGCCAAATGCTGTGTCAGGGTGCAGCTCGTTAGAAGATTGTAGTACCGGATTTTGTGGTGTTCCCTGAGAAATTTCCGTCTCATCTGAGCGTACCTGCCCAAAGTCACTTCCGGCTGCTTGGGCATTGTCAAGTCGGGAAGATTGTAATCGCCCTGCATTGTGTATGTCAGCTCGTTCATTTTCAAAGCTCCTTTCGCTTTTATTTTCAGCCTTATTGTATTCCGGTTTCTCTCTGTCCGCAATGATGCGATTTTGCCTTTCAAGGGCAAGGACGGTACGGGAGATTTCCCCAAGCCCCATCTCCGCAATATCGCTTGACGCAATACCGAGGGCGTTTAAGGCTTCCGGCGTATTGAAATTTGTAATGACAGAGAAATCCTCCGCTTCAAAAAACGGCTCGGTATCTATCCCAAGCCTTGTCATCATCATATATGCCACGCTGTTTGTTACCGCCTTCTTTTATACATAGCGGTAATCATATCCTCCGAAAGACCGTAGAGGAAGCTGTCATCTGCGGCATACATCAGATCGCCCAAATAGTCGGGGATATTATCCTCCACGGCGTTTTTAGCGGCGCTCAGCACAGCGTCCGCAAGGCTTTCCCTGTTTTCCAGCTCGCCGAAGGTGTTTTCAAGGGATTCGATCACATCGTCCGTATATTCCGGCTTCATCTCCCAAATCGGGACGGGGCGGGAGTAGCGGCTTGCGTGGGTATCGGAAATATCGAAGTAATGGGTTAAGCGCTGCCTGCTCCGGTCGGCGTCCTCAAATACGGCGATACCCTTTGCGCCACGGTTTACCCAACGCCCGAATTTGTCGTTCCAGCGCTCGATCTCCAGCACTGCCGTTGCGTCCGGTCTTTGGGCGTAGATGAGAAGCTGCTCGTCAAAGCGCAGACGATAGTTCCGGCAGGCGCAGCGCAAAAAGGCTTGCCAGTTCTGAACATCGGACACAACAGCGTGTGCGGTACGGCGGTACAGCTCGGAAATCAGGTCGTACTTTCGTGCCATCGGTTATGCACCTCCTATCTTTCATAGTCTTTCTGTTTCGGTCTTACGGGGATACCGTTTTTATCATAGCTTTTCGGATCGGCGGCAGGGGTATCCCAACCAAACATTGAACCTGCCTTCATCGCCTCTGCCTGACCTTTTGACAAGCCGAGCTTTTTGTTCATCTCATTCACAAGGGCGTTTGTTTCACTGGGCTTGCCGCCCTGAATATCCGTGCGGTAAAATCCGCTTTCGCCCTTTTTGACAATGCCGACGCAGTTTTCCGTCTGCACGAACACATAGCACTGCTCCGGCAGAGAAGAACGGAGCGGAATCACGGTATTGCCGTTTTGCTCCATCCGCTCGGCAAACTCGCAGATATGGTAGAGGTTGCTGCCAACCTCTAAATGATAGTCGTCAATATATCGGCAGGTGCGGTCAAGCTGTTCCCCGTCGCTTAAAGTGATCCTGATTTTATCTCCATCGGGGATTTTGAATTTTTCTTTGTAATCCGGCGTGATAAAGCGGATTCCACGGCTCGCCTTTTCCATATGGCGGTCAAGCCATTCCCGCACATAGCAGTAGCAGTAAAAATTGTAGTCCCCACGGGCAGGATTACACCGTATCAGGAAGCTGTGTTTTTCGGTATCGGCACGGAAACCGTACTCGGTCGCATAGTTGCCCTGAAAGGCGCTGACGGGATATTTCCCCGCATACTGCGCCATAGCCGTGCGGCTCTTTAACAGTCCGTATTCTTCGGAACGCAGGGCGTTGATAACCTCGTCCAGAGCGCTTTTGAACTCATCTGTTTTCAAATCCCGCCTGTGATCAAACCAAGAGGAAAAGAACTCTTTGCCGCCTGCGCCGAAATCGCCACGCAGATAACTGATACTTCCGGTCTGTCCCTCGATCTGCGTACTTTGCCTGTAAGTGTATTTTTTGTTCGTCCGTATGAAGCGGTCCGGATTTTCATTTTCTCACCTCGCTTGCTCCATTGCTGTTCTTTGTTTCGGTATATGAAAGCCGTAAACTGCGGCTATTTCATCTCCGAGCCGTTTTGTTACCCTTGTTATATCTGCCCTTGTCGCTTTGCCGTAATAGATTTTCTCCTGTAAGCGTTCAATCTGTTCCGGCGAGGCAGTATCCTTAAACACACGGTACAGATAGTGATTTGTCCCGTCGTGATGAACAGCGTCGGCACGAAGGTCGCCGTACCGATCTACATACCACTCGGTCATATCCGTATCAGAATAAAGGCAATCTTTAATATTGCCGGAATCAATCATCTTGTATCCCATCACTCTGCCGTTCCATCTGCCGATGTCGCCGATGACAATAATCGGCTGAGCAAGCTGGACATTAAGATTTTCCCGTTCATCGGAAAGATACTCGCCATTGGTTTCAACCATATATTCGTACAGCCCGTGTTCGTCATTCGGATTCCCGTCGATTTCATTGATTTCAAGGAAATCCTTATAGCTGTCACGCCAATCATCAGGGTTGAGATTCATATCGCTCCAGATAATATGCTTATCCACCGTTCTGTTCTGACTTTTTTGCTCATCATCCGCACCTCCCAAATAGGAAAAGAGCCTGTTTTTTGCGATCTGCTCCTGAAGCTCTGTAATAACCGTCAGATCGGAAACGGATATATCGGGGATTTTCAAAATACTTTGCAGGCTCAGCGCCTTCAAATCCTTTTCGGTTTTACAGCCGGAATCATAGAGCTTCGCCAGCACCTTTACTTTCTGCTGCAAAGCGGTGTTTACGCTTTTCTTAGCTGCCATTTTCTTTTACCTCCCATCTTAGCTTTTAGCGTAGTCAGAATAGACACGCTGCATTTTGTGCCTTGCCCTGCGTACTTCGGGGGAGCAGCCAAGTTCAGGATATTTCGCCTGAATCTTCTGCCTTGTCCTTCGGATACTCTCAAAGCAGGGGATACCGTAAGCCTTGTAAATTGCTCATCACATCTTCAAAGCTAAAATGGCTGATACCGTGGGTATCATAGATACACGCCTTGCTGACGAGCAGATACAGCTTCATATCGTCATTTCGTGCTTCGGGGTGTTCCTTTAACACCGAAAGCACTCGGTTTTCAATCGTTTTCAGGTTTCTCATTATAAGCCTCCCAAAATAGAAAAGGGGGCGGAGTTTTTATGCCCCGCCCCCGCAAATATTCTTACTTTTTTTTCTTTCTGTTACGAATCTGCAAAAAGATAAAGCCGCCTACGATAAAGACGACCAGAGCAATTCCGATAATCGCCTTCAGTTCCATCAGTTATCCTCCTTTTTTTCTTCTTTCTCTTAAAGCCAATGATACCGCAGGCTGCTATACCAGCCGCCGACACGCCCGCAAGGGCAAGCCAAAAAGACTGAGCTTGCTGTCATCTCCAGTTTTCGGCGTATCTCTCAGCTCATTGTGCATTTCAACGACCGTGGTAGAGCCTGTCTGTACCGCAGCAGCCTCCTTGTCGGCAGGCAGGATATACATAGCGGAAGCGGAATTGTTTACTTCGGAAATCTTGTACTCGCCGATCCGCAGACCTTCAAGGAAGATTTCGCCGTTTTCATCTGTTTCAAGGGTAACATCATAGCCGTTTGCTCCGGTAATGCGGAAAGCGAAGCCTTCCACCTTTCCGTCAGACGATGTTTTTACGATTTTCAGGTTTCCACGCATAGGCTCGTTTGCGAAGCCTTTGCCCTCTGTGTTTTCCACCTGATAGGTCTTACCGTCCGTGTCGATAAATACCTCATACACGCCCTCGTCACGGATATACGAATCCGGGCTTGCTGATTCCAAAATGAAGTAGCGCCCATAGAGCAGATCGTTCATTTCATACTGCCCGATTTCTTTTTCGGTCAGTGTGCCGATCAGTTCGTCCTCGCTGTCCAGCTCGCCGTTGTCGTTGGAGTCCTTATAGACCTCAAACACAGCGCCCGTCAGCTTCGTATCGGTATATTCAGCGTCCACCTTCGTAAGAGCGATATTGCCACGCACCAGCTCATTGACGATTTCAATCTCAACGACTTGCTCATTCTCTGAGATATTCACATCATAGACGGTATCGTCAAGCACGAATCCGGTCGGCTGCTTGATCTCACGGATATACCAGTTTCCGTAAGGCACATTCTCAAAGGAGAAGCTGCCATCGTCGCCGGATACGGCGGTCATCAGGGCGTTTTCTTCGGTAAACTCCACATCATCGCTCTTAAACAGACCAATGAGCGCACCGCCGAGTCCCTCGCCGTTCTCATCAACCTTTTTGCCGGAAACCGATCCGTAGATCAGCTTGTTTTCCATCGGCTCGCCATTGTTTACGGCAATCACAACCGTTGCGGTTTCCTGTCCCGCATACTCAAATACAACGGGATATTTTTTCGCCGCTGAGCTGATAATGCTCGTCTGTCGCCAGTTCTTTGACATAATAGCTGCCCAAAGGCAGGTCAGTCCCTACGGTCGCCCTGCCGTTTTCATCAAGCGTGATGATTTCAAGCAGACCGTCTTTCGGAATGGAAGTGCCGCTTGCGGACACAAGCTCCTCATCGGCGAACAAGCCGAAGCTGATATTTTTGATTTCTCCGTTATTGCCGATACCAAACAGCTCGTTTGTCTCCAGCGCTTTTTCAAGGCTGACCTCAACCTTCTGCCGTTCATTGACGAAGGAAGTCGCCGTTTCAGTCACGGCTACATCCTGTCCGGCGTAAATGAGTTCGACGGTATGGACTTCACTGCTCAGCACCATTCCATAGCCTGCCTTGACCTCTTTGACTTCATATTTTCCGAGGTAGAGTTCCTTGCTTATTGCAAAGCCGGTTTCATCGGTCGTAACCGTATCGACCAGCTCGCCCTTGCTGTACCTCAGCGTACCGTCAGGCGTTACCACATCTTCGGCGGCACGGATTTCATAAACGGTATCCGGCAGTCCCTGTGTTTCATAAACCGGCTGATAGACTAACGGGAAGCTCCTGCCCGTTTTCATCTGTCCCGCCGCTTACCGAAACGCCGGAGAATACCTCGCCCGTCTTTTCAATGCTGATCGTGCCTTTCTGCGGCATATTGGTCTTTTCAACTTTTATCACTGTTACCCCGCTTTCCTCAGAAGAATTTTCTTCCGTGACATCAAAATAGACGGGCGTAGAATCAAGGACATATCCATAAGGACTCTGTACCTCAACGATAGAGTATCCCTGACCGTATGGCAGCTTTTCCGGCGTTACGAGCGAGCCGTTAGCGTCGGTATAGAAAGTGTCAACGGTTGTCGGGGTAGGATAGGTAAACTCCATCGTAATGAGATTGCCGGACGGATCGTAAATCTGGAATCCTGCGCCCGCATAGGGAATGGTCTTGCCCGTTTCTGCGTCCACCTTGACTACTTGGATATAGCTTTCAAAATTGCTGTTGTTAATCAAATAGCGGTAAGTCTGGGCGTCCTTTGCGATGAACACATCAAAATCATCCATCAGCTCCCTGCCTTCCCAGCCGGATACCTGATGGACGGTATATGTGCCGTAAGGCATATCCTTTGTCTGTGCAAAGCCGTTCTCATCGCAGATGAGCGTATCACGCTCGGATTCCTTTGCGTTCGCAAAAGAGCCTGCGGACTTGAGATACACTTCAAAAACTGCGCCTTCTTCGGGCGTTTCAATCTGTGTTTCGCCATCGTCCGTATGTTTGATAATGGCGATATTGCCCTTGATGACCTGTTCGTTTACATCATTTGCGGTCTGGTTATGCTCAATGGTATAAAGCTCCGGCTCTGCGCCGACCTTATGGACGGTCGGATCGAGCAAATAGCCCTCGCTCGGCTCCAGTTCCTTGATCGTCCAGTCCGCACCGCAGATATATTCTCTTGTGGTAAACTGACCGTTTTCATCGGTATAGTATTCGTCGATGAGCTGTTCGCCCTTGAAAATCCCGTATTTTGCGCCTGCAAGCGAGGCGTTTCCCTGCGCCGTTCCCGTCTCAGCGTCGCTCTTGGTCACGGTAACGGTAAACTTCTTCAGGATATTCGTGAAATTGCGGGTAGTGACCTCGTTCCACTTGACGGGTGCGCTCTGATCTGCGGGAATGACATAACGGATTGCTGTATCCACTTCCTCAATGGTGTACGGCGTAGTGCCGCTGATCAGCACATCTTCAAAGGTCGCCACACCGTTTTTATCCGTAACGGCATACTCGTCCACGGCAATGCCGGAGAGCGATGTGCCGTAAAGATGGAAGGTCACACCCTCATTGAAATTATCCTCCGAGGATTTGATAACCTCAATATCGCCACGCTTCAGCGTGTTGTTGAAGTTGACGGTCGCAACCTGCCCCGCAACTACGGTTACTCTGCGGGACTCCTGCGGCTCGTAGCGGTCATATTCCTGCTCGGTTACGGTATATACTCCGGGCATTAGGTTATCGACCTGAATCTGACCGCCGTTTTCTGTCTTTACGGTTTTATCTATGCCGTTGCCCTGAATACGGAAGGAAATACCGTCCACTTTTCCGTCCTCACTGGTTTTTACAATCTTCGCCGAGCCGTAGGACACTTTCAGCTTGAGAAAGCCCTTGACCGGATCGTTGATCGTCTGTGCGTAGGTTACGGTATCCTGCACACCGCCGTTCGGTCCATAGATACCGTCCGTCCAAGTGATAACGCCTTTTCTCTGAGCTGTTTTCTCTGCGGTAATCGTCAGCCCGTCGCTCGGCGCTTTCTCGGCAGTAATCGTCAGCTTGTTTCCGCTTACGGAGAACTGAACGCCCGAATCATTGGACGAAAACTTATATCCCGAAAGGACATTGTTGCTGTCCGTCAGCGTAACCGTGTATTTAGAGCCATCCCATTCAAGCTCGATTTCCTGTGCGCTCCCCGGTGTTTTGGAAAGGAAGCTCGGCAGCTTGGAATGCTTCTGCACACTTGCCGCCATTGAGTTGTAGTAGCTCATAATCTTGTCGTAAAAGAGGGTGGTTAGGGCTGATCTGATCCAGAACAGCGTCCTTGCCGCCTGTGCTGACCTTGTTAAAGTTTTCGTCACGCTCGCCGATCACGGTTTCCCAAATGAGAAGCTGTGTAGCGACTGCGTGAGCCAGCTTATCGCCGCCCTCGTTCTGAGAACGCCACGAGGTTGAGATGGTTCCCGTGTAGCCGTACTGGAAGATACGACCGATGAACAGCTTAATATCGTCAGGAGAAATGGTGCTGTTATAGGACGAAGGGTAGTTGTCCCAAAAATCCTCGCCCTTTTTGGTAAAACTGTCTCCGGTCTGCTGCGGGACGCCGATCTCAATACAGTAGCAGATATTTCCGTTGTACGATCCCATCGCACGGACGGTTGTATAACGGAAGTGCCTGTTTTCCAGCCGTTCATAAAGGTAAGGCTGCCGTGTCCCCATTCGGCGTTGTAATTCGAGTCCCCATCACGGGGATATGAGATAAGGTACACATCGTCCGTTTCCTCTGCGGCATAGGCAGTCGTACCAATCCCTACAAGGGAAGTCACGCACATCAGCGCTGCAAGAAACAGCGACATAATGCGCTTTGGTTTCTTAATTTTCATCTGAAATCCTCCTTGAAAAAGAAAAACGCACCGTTTTTTTCGGTGCGTCCTCAAAATGGAATATTAAATTTAAGCATAGCCGATATAGATGTCGTAGATTCCGTCAGAGACTTCCTCCGCCCAAATCCATACGGCTGTGATTTCTTCGTCAGCCTTGTACCGATCCAAGCGGCTGTGAATATCCCTTTCAAGATATTTGCAGTGCGCTCCGGCTCGGATCGGATTATCCCAACAGTAAATTGCCTCGCTGTCTAACGGAAGCCCCACGCTCTGAGCGTAACCTTTTGCAAAGGAAATCCAGTAGTCAATGTCAAAGTCAGTTTTAGTTTCGCTCGTCGTTTCTTCCATTTCAGGCGGCGCAGGCGTTTCGCTTTCTTTTGGAATGTCCGGCTGCGGTGTGGATACGGAATCTTCGGTCTTGTCCGCTTTATCGGGCTGTTCGGCGGGCTGTGCCGCCTGCCCGGTTTCAGAAACAGTCTGAGGCTGTTCGGTGCAGACCGTATCCGTTTTCGTCGTTTCTTCCTGCTTTTCCGTCGTTTCTTCCTGCACGGCTTCAGGCGTTGTTTCAACCTCCTTGCTTTCCTCTCCCGCAGGCGCTTCGGATTCAGGGGTGCTTTGAACACTCTCCGAAAAAAGAAAACGGCTGCGGCTTATCTTCATTCAGCGGGGCATTGTTGCAGCCTGCAAGCACGATCAGTAATAGAGCCGATAAAAAGCAATCGTTTTTTGTTTTCATTGCGTTTCACTCCTTTTCTGCCGCCATTGTAATGCGAAACAGCATTTCAGGCAAAGGTGTGAAACGAAGGTTAATCTTACATCATAGGACATACCTCCTGTGTTTTGGAATGGTGCGTTTTCCTGAGATAGATTGAGTTAGGTGAGATAGTTGTAATCAGGAGAGATAGATTTATTCTTTCGGATAGTCAGGTAGTTTAGGGGTTGGAGTGTGAGGAAGGGGAAGAAAAAACGCACTCCGCCTTACCTGCTGTCACGCTCGGCACGGTTACGCAGAAACTTGTTGTAATGCTCCAGCGCCTTGCAGACATACTCCTCCGTTTGGTTGATGGGGATATTTTTCGGGATCAGGCTTCGCACCCTGTCCCCACGCAAAACAATCTTCTCACGCTGATTCGGCTTTTCCTCGCTCATAATCGCAGAGATCGCCTCCGTAGTCAGCTTGCCTTCTTCAAAAAACTTCCGCATACGGATTGCCTGATCGTGGGACGGGGTACAGTCGTTTAGGTCGATTTCGTCCACCAAATCCCTCTGGCAGTCCTCGTTCAGATAGGACAGCTCAACGGCGGGGCGCATTTTAATCCTGCCCTCGTCCACAAATTCAAGCAGTTCGGGAACAAGGTTTGTAAGGCGGATATATTTTCGGACTTGTTCGTGACTTTCGCCGCTTTCTGCGGCAATAATTTCACGAGTGGTCTTGCCACCAGAAATTCTGCAACAGTGTTGCAGAATTATTTTTTGCTCGGTCTGCCTGCCTGTCTTTTTCATAGCGTCCAGCCGCATTTTATATGCATGAGCCTTCTCCGAGGGAAGTATCTGCGACCGTTGAAAGTTGCTTTCGACCATTAAAATCGTCGCTTCATCACGGTCGAGGTCTACCACCTCACATCTGAGCGTTTCAAATCCGGCAAGCTCGCAAGCCCTTTTTCTCCTGTGTCCTGAAATAAGCTCGTATCTGCCGTCCTCCTTCTGCCTTACGGTAGCGGGAGTAATCACGCCACGCTCTTTGATACTTTCCACAAGCTGAAACATATCCTCATCTTCCCGCACCTGAAACGGGTGGTCGGGAAAGTCGTCGATTTCCTCAAGCGGAATATCCCTGATTTTTGACAGCTTCGCTTCGTCCCTTTCCTCCTGAGAGGAAAACAATTCATCGAGCGTGTTCGTGGGCAGCGTGAAGTCGCTCTTTCTGCCTGCCATCGGCTAACACCTCCTTTGTGAAACTGGCGTAAGCCTTAGACACCGGACTGTTCGGCTCATAGGCGTAGATACTTGTCCCTTTAGAAGATACCTCTGCGGCTTTTACGGCTGCCGGAATCATTGATCTATATATCCTGATATGGCTGCCGAAATTCTCCCTGAGCGCTTCCACTGTGCTTTTCGCAAGATTTGTCCTTCCGTCTACAAGCGTCAGAAGAATACCGTCGATTTTCAAATCGGCGTTTGTATGTTTCCTCACTTTCGCAATCGTCCCCAAAAGCTGCGTCATTCCCTTAGCGGGAAGATACTGCGCCTGCACAGGGATAATCACGCTGTCCGCCGCGGTTAGAGCGTTGAAGGTAATCATACCCAAGCTCGGCATACAGTCAATAAGGACATAATCGTACTTGTCTTTTACAAGGCTCAGATAATTCTTCAGGACGCTTTCTCGGCTCATCGCCGTTACAAGCGTCATTTCCAATGACGATAGGCTGAGATTGGACGGTACAAGGTCTACCTTCTCTTTATGTTGCAGGATACCGTCAAAGGGATTTTGCTCCTGCTCCGATATGATTGCCTGAAGCTTCTCTGTCAGCGTTACGGAAAGGCTGTCGCTATCCCTCCAGCCGAGACAGGTCGTTAAATCTCCCTGCGGATCAGCGTCAATCAGAAGCACCTTTTTCCCTTGCATAGCAAGTCCAATGCCTAAATTAACCGTAGTCGTGGTCTTGCCCACACCGCCTTTTTGATTGCATACCGCAATCGTCTTGCAGTTTGACATCTCCGGCTTTACCTCCTTTCATAGATTTCACAGCCTGCCTCAATAAGAGGCGGCTATGTAAAGACCGCAGCCTTTGTTCTCAACGCCCCCTGCGGAAAGCGATTCGCTTTGTACGGGAAGCGCTAAGGTTACGGTTTGCGAAACCGTATCATAGGAATCTCACCTCTGCCGGGTAGGTACTCCGCCAGCTCCGTAGAGAAGTATCATTATCATTCTGACTGTCATTGCCGTTTCAGTAGCAAGCTGAATTTCAGGTCGGGGATTCTCGCTCATTCTCCATAAATACAATGGGAAAGTCTCGGCGTACCCACCTTCGGGCTATTCATCAGAACTAATGTCCTTAGCGCCTGACTATTCAATTTTCAAGATACTGTGAAGTGGAAAATCCCTATCGGGAAAATAACCCCTTCACTCATTTGGACAAAGGGGGTCAAAATGCACACCCAAAATCGCCCTTTTCCGAAAAAATTTGAAAAAAATTTTTTTGACCTTGAAAATTGCCCTAAAAACGCAAAAAAAGCCGCCTGCTTCTCCGTAAAGAAACAAGCGGCATAACTGCGGTTTTATTCAGATGTATTGCACAGTCATCTTTTTTCTTTCGTGCTTTTGTAAATTTGATAAGGACATCATCTACTGCGTCCGTATATCTGCCTTGCGCTATCAGATTATTTTTAAGGGCGATCAACGCCTGCAAAACTTGTCCGTACTCCTCGTCATCAAGATAGATATGAAATTGACTGTCTTTCATCAAATCGTCTCCTTTGTTTTATCTGTCCTTTTCTCCATTCAAAAACCTCTGCCGGATAAACGCTGTATCCTCATCTTCATTCGAGGTTATGAAAATATGTAAGCTGCGAAACGCTTTTTTTGATTTTCATAGCGAAGTCTATTTCGCTGTTTCCTAATGTATAGGGGATTTTAATCAGTTTGATCTCCCGCTTCCGGCACAGATATGCTTTCAAGGTTTCTACATTCTCTGTCCGACTAACCGTTTCAATCGCTGCTTTTTCTTCAGGTAAATAGATTTCAAGAGGTATGCCGATAATCTTATCCGTATCCGTCTGTACCTTTATGCGCTTCTTCGCTGCATAATACATAACTGCCAGCTTCGGAAAAACCGTCAGATAGTCTTTTTTCACACACCTTACAGCCTTTTCCTTCAATCGCTCTTTCTGAAATTTTAGCCTTCCACGAGTGTCCGAGTGAACATTTCCACCACACGCTCTGCATTGAGTGCCTTGATATTTTGTTTGGGGAAATATCTTTGTTCTTTTTTCGTAGTCCCATTCCGGAAGAAGATGTGCGTCCGTCGTTGCTAAATCATTATACCCTGCCATAACCGCCCGATCCGCACAGACAGGGCATACCGTTCCTTTTACACGGGCATAGACAACGGACTGCCATTCATACCCGCACTCTCTGCACTTCCACCAGACATTTCTGCGGGACTTTTCGTTTATCATATCAGGAGTAAGAGGCAGATTCCTATCCGACCATTCCTGTGCAAGCTGAGGGTGTGTCGTAGCGAAATCATTAAATCCTTTCAGCAGAAGTTGACCGCTGCAATAAGGACACCCGCTTCCGCCTGAACGAGTGGAAATGAGCGTGTTCCATTCGTGACCTTTGCTGCACCGCCACCATACCTTCCGATTTGCAAAGACCGTAACCATATCAGGGCTTTAGTGGGTAATTTCTCTCAGACCACTCAGAAGCGATTTGAGGGCGCTGTGAGGCAAGGTCATTAAATCCTACTAAGATTTTATTATGGGAGCAATACGGACAGCCTGTGCCGTTTAACGCTCTGCTCTTAACCGTTGCTGTCCATTCGTGACCATATTTATCCTGCCAAATCACTTTCTTGTGTGAGCCTGTCGTTACCATTGTCGGTTTCAGCGGATCATTCTTACTCGACCATTCATCAGCCAGCTCCGGCTTCAGCGTTGCCAGATCATTGATACCCTCTATCACTCTTGCGCCTGTGCAGATTGGGCAGTTTTCGCCGTTTGAACGAGCTTTAATGCTTGTCTGCCATTCGTGACCGCAAGCGCCTTTCCACCAAACGACTTTGTTTGAGCCGTATGTAATCTTATCCGGAGTAAGCGGCAGGTTTTTATCCGACCATTCTGCAACAAGCTCAGGGTGTACCTCTGATAAAATATTGCTCATACTCAATCCTCTCCTTCCTCTGCGATTAGCTTCATTATATTGGGAAAGCGTAGATTGGTATAGTTTGCGATGAGGGGAGTAAAAACTATGAGAAAATACAGAAGCCCCTGAGAAGCTATACCTTCTCAGGGCCTGTGTGAAACTAAAAATTATGCGATTTTTTTGTTGCTGCACCGATTTTAGCACCGATTGGTGTAAAATTGGTGTATTTGTGTAAAATCCGAGGTTTTCGGAAAATGAAGTACATCTCGTTTTAGTAGAGCTTTGCGCCCGCCGGAATATGGTCATCTACCATCAGAAGATGGAGCTTTTTCTTCGCCTTCTTCGTGGTGTACCGCACTGATCAGCATACCGCAGGAATCAATGCCCATCATCGGTCTTGGCGGAAGATTGGTAATAGCGATGCAGGTCTTGCCTACCAGCTCCTCCGGCTCGTAATATGCGTGAATACCGCTTAAAATCGTCCTATTTTCGCCTGAGCCATCGTCTAAGGTAAACTTCAGCAGCTTCTTGGACTTCGGTACGGCTTCGCAGGCAAGCACCTTGACTGCCCGGAAATCGGACTTAGAGAAAGTCTCAAAATCTACGAAATCCTTGAACAAAGGCTCGATCTCCACTTTGGAGAAATCTATCTTTTCCGGCTCGGCTTTTGGCGATTCGGAATCGGCTGAGTTTACACCAATTTCGTCCTTTACACCATTCAAGGGTTTCATTGTGGGGAAGAGGAGAACATCACGGATTGCGGCTGAATCTGTGAGGAGCATACACATTCTGTCGATACCAAAGCCGATACCGCCTGTCGGAGGCATACCGATTTCAAGTGCGTTGAGGAAATCCTCATCGGTTGTGTTAGCCTCATCATCGCCCTGTGCGAGAAGTGCCTCCTGAGCCTTAAAACGCTCTCTCTGGTCAATCGGATCGTTAAGCTCTGAATATGCATTAGCCATTTCCCAGCCGTTCATAAAGAACTCAAATCTCTCAACATAATCGGGATTTTCGGGTTTCTTCTTTGTAAGCGGAGAAATCTCAATCGGATGATCCATAACGAAAGTAGGCTGAATCATATGCTCTTCTGCAAATTCTTCAAAGAAAAGGTTGAGGATGTCGCCCTTCTTGTGGCGTTCTTCAAACTCAACACCCTTTTCCTTAGCAATTGCCTTAGCCTCTTCATCAGAATGAATTTCGTTGAAATCAACGCCTGAATACTTTTTAACAGCGTCAAGCATTGTAATTCTTTCAAACGGCTTGCCAAGATCCATTTCAATGCCGTTGTATGTGATTGTTGTTGTGCCGAGAACCTCCTGTGCAACATGGCGATAGAGATTTTCGGTAAGATCCATCATACCGTTGTAGTCGGTATATGCCTGATAAAGCTCCATAAGAGTAAACTCTGGGTTGTGACGGGTGTCAACACCCTCGTTACGGAATACTCTGCCGATTTCGTAAACCTTTTCAAGTCCGCCTACGATAAGCCTTTTGAGGTAAAGTTCAAGAGAAATTCTGAGCTTTAAATCCTCGTCAAGAGCGTTGAAGTGAGTAAGGAACGGACGAGCCGACGCACCGCCGGCATTGGCAACGAGCATAGGAGTTTCAACCTCCATAAAGCCCTGATTGTCAAGGTAGCGGCGGATACTGCCGATAATTTTTGAACGCTTTACAAATGTATCCTTTACCTCGGGATTCATAATAAGGTCAACATAACGCTGACGGTAACGAAGGTCTGTATTTGTAAGACCGTGATACTTTTCGGGGAGGGGTTTGAGTGATTTGGAAAGGAGCTTAACCTCTTTTTGCATGAACAGAAATTTCGCCCATTTGCGTTTTGAAAACAAAGCCCTTTACTTCAACGATATCGCCGATATCCCACTTTTTAAGGAAACCGTATTCTTCTTCACCGAGATCGTCAAATTTTGCAAAAATCTGGATTTTTTTCCCGAACGATCCCAAAGATCCATAAACGAAACCTTGCCCTTGCCTCTTTTTTTGAAAGCAAACGGCCTGCAACGCATACACATCTTTGTTTTCGTACTCTTCAAAATTGTTTTTAATTGTTTCCGTGAGAACATCACGGGCACTTGTTGTAATTACAAACGGATCTCTGCCTGCTTTTTTGAGGGCGTCAAGCTTTTCGTATCTGACCTTGATAACATCGCTTGTGCCGTTCTGCTGTGGCTTCTGACTCATTTCCAATCATTCCTCTCTTTTCAACATCAATAAATCTGACGGATTGCAAAAGCAGAATCCGTCAGCAAAAATTCAATAGATAAACAAATTACTTTGAGATTTCAAGAATCTTAAATGCCTTTACGCCGCCGGGAGTTTCAACCTCAACAACATCACCGACACATCTGTCCATGAGAGCCTTGCCCACAGGTGATTCGTCAGAAATTTTGCCCTGTGCGGGATTTGTTTCGTTAGAACCCGAACCAACGATTTTTGTATGTCATCTGTCTGTCTGTGCCAACCATTTCGATTGTAACAACAGAAGTGAGGTGTACCTTATCGTTAGATGTTTCGGACTCATCAATAATCTGAGCAGTTTTGAGGATAGACTCGATAGTAGCGATTCTTGCCTCCATAATAGCCTGCTCGTTCTTTGCATCATCATATTCACTGTTCTCGGACAAGTAGCCGTAGGAACGGGCTACCTTGATTTTCTCTGCAATTTCTTTCCGCTTGACATTTTGTAATTCTGCAAGTTCCTCTTCAAGATTTTTAAGACCTTCCGCAGTAAGCATTGTTGGTTTAGCTGCCATTTTATATCGTTCCTTTCAGTTAATACCGCACCTGCACAAGCGTGCATACGGTATAAAATTCTTTCATATCAGCAAAAAAACTGCATATAGATTTATTATAATTTTTTTTCACACCGATTGTCAAGCAAAACGGGCAAGATAACTGCAAAGAGATTTCACTGTCTGCGCCTCTGTATCATTACGACACAAATCGGGAACAATTGAACCGAGTTCGTACTGTGAACCGAGTGTGTAGAGTGCTGAGCAGAAGTATTCCTCCGACAATCCCTCAGGCCGCAAAAGTGCAAAACCGTTCGGCATTTTAAAGCAATAGCGAAAATACACAAAGCCCTTTATATTTTCCTTAGGTCTGCCGTTTGTGAGGATAACCGCATCATTTCTTACAGGCAGATTTTCTTCAATTTCAAACGGTGCAATGACAAGGTCACAATTTGAAAGCTGTTCACGGTGGTGAGTAACAACGGCACACGCACCTGTTTCTTCGGCAATGGTATTCAGCTCATCATAGAACACATCTTCGTTGTCTGTGATAATACAGACATTGCCCGTATATTTCAACACAAATGAAACAAGGTCGGTGCATTGAGCATCGGGATCATAAATTCCGACCGTCAGCCTTTCGGGAGCGTCAAATTTGCTGAGGGCATAAAGCGCCATATTTGTACAAAGTCTTGCCGAAAAAAACGGCGAGTAAAAACGCTTGTAACCGCTGTCGTTCGGAAAAGTCATTTCTTCGCAACACAAAAGTCTTGTGCGCTGATTGCCGATTGCCCTGTCAATTTTATTGAGATTGACCTTTTGTCTGCGACAGATGTATGTAAGCTGTTTTACGCTTACGCCCCTTGCCCTTTTGATTTCAACGCACACCTTGTCCCCTCTCAGCCTGTTAAAAATCCCCTTATTTTCCCGCACTTTTCGGGAAACACAACATTCAATGAAGTAATCAAAACAAAAACCTCCGCATATTTACTTATTTAAGTATATGCGAAGGCTTTTAAATTAATTATCAAATTGTGTATGTACAGATTAATATTCTGACATCGGGTTGTATCTTACACCGTTAAGACGGCATTCGTAGTGGAGGTGAGGTCCTGTTGAGTTACCTGTTGAACCAACATAACCGATAACCTGTCCTCTTGAAACGGTCTGACCTGTACTTACTGTAAGACTTGTAAGGTGACCGTAAACTGTCATCTTACCCTCAGCGTGGCTGATCATTACATAGTTACCGTAACCGCCGCCGCAGCCCACAGCTGTAGCTCTTGCCCCAGTTGTGTGTACAACTGCTGTTGCTTGCGATAACAGTACCGTCGGCAGCCGCAACAACGGAGTTCCCATGATGCCTGCGCCGGCAATATCAATTCCGCCGTGGTTATAAGTTTCTCTGTCTTCTCTCCACGGTGATGAAAGATATGTAAAGCCCGGTGTCGGCCATGCAAAGCCCGAACCCGACGGAACAATTACAGATGATGAACCTGAGCTTGATGAACCCGAACTGCTTGAGCCGCTTGATGAACTGCTTGAAGAGCTGCTTGATGAACTGCTTGAGCTTGAACTCTGTGAAGCCTGAGCAGCCCGTTCCGCAGCCGCCTTCTGAGCAGCATAGTACTCGCTGATTTTAGCTTCAATCTCATCACTCTGCAAAGCCGCACTTTCCAAGGAATTCTGCGCCTCGGAATTTGATGCGTAAAGATTTTTAAGAATCTCGTCATTATCGGAAATGAGTTTATTAAACTCGTCCTGATCCCCGACTTCAATGACGCCTGCTGAGTTTCAAGGTCTTTCTTGTCCGCCTCAAGGGATTCCTTCTTGGTGCTGAGCTCGTCCAGCTTTGTCTGGATTTCGCTGATAAGCTCCTTGTCGCTGTTTGCAAGGCTCTTTACAAGCTCCATCTTATCAATAAGGTCAGAAAAATCCTTTGCACCGAAAATGATTTCAAGGTCGGTTGCATTGCCTGACATATAGAGAATTCTGAGTCTGTTTGCAAGTGCGTCAAACTGATCCTCAACTTCCGAAAGTCCCTTGTCATAAGCGTCCTGCTTTTCCTTAATATCATCGTTAAGGCTTGAAATTTTCTCACGAGTTACTGCAATTTTTTCATCAAGAACCTGAACCTTGCTTACAAGGGCGCTCTTGTATTCTTCCTTTTCTGCGATGTCAGACTTTGTATCATCAAGAATCTTCTGATACTTCTGATTTTCCTGTTCAAGCTGCTGAAGCTGTTGTTCAAGGTCTGGATGTTGTCCTCAGCAGAAACAGTAGTCGGTATTGCCATTGGAATTGAAATCATGCATACGCAGAGCATTGCACATAAAATTCTTTTTTAATTTGTTCATTGTAATCTCCTCCTTTAAGATTTCTGTCGGGATTACCAACCGAGTATTTCGTTACCTTCCATTTTAAGGTATTTTCTGATTGAAATAAAGCTGCCAAAGAAGCCGATAACAATACCTGCAATTGCAAACAAGCCGCCTGTAATCCAGATGACATTGTTAATCGGGATAAAATCAATCGGAACAATCTGATAAACAAGAGCCTGTGCAGTCTCATAGAGGATTGCAATTGCGCCTGTTGAAACAATTGCGGAAATAAGTCCGATTATCATACCTTCAATAAGAAACGGCCATCGTACAAACGAGTTCGTTGCACCAACCGATTTCATAATGCTGATTTCAAATCTTCGTGAATACATTGTCGCACGAATTGTGTTGGCAATGATAAAGATTGAAATGATTGTCAAAGCACACACAACCGCAATACAAATCATATTGACAAGATTGCTGATGTCCGTAAGCTTCTTTGCAAGCTCACGGTGGTTGCTTATGCTGTCAACACCGTCAATTTTTTTAATCTGAGCAACAGTATCGTCATACTTCGACAAGTCCTTCATAACTACAATGAAAGAATCGGGGAGTTTGTTTCTGCCCCTGCATCTCGGCAAAAAGATCATCACCGAGAGTAGATTTATACTGCTTTATCGCATCTTCCTTTGAAAGAAAGGTTGCCGACTCAACATTGTCAAGCTTTTCAATTTCTTTTCCTACATAAACAGCCTCAAGCTGTGAATATCCGTCTTTAATGTATACAGAGGTTTCGTTTGACTTGCCGACCGATTCAACAACATTGTCAACATTCATCGAAAAAAGTGCCGCCGCACCTGTGAGAACAAGACAGCTTATAAGTACGCAGACAGAAGCGATACTCATAATACGGTTGTTCCACACATTTTTGAAACCTTCTTTTTTGCCAAATAACCAAATCCGGTCATATCAAAAATCCTTTCAAAATCCTATTTGCGCAAACGCATTATTCCGGAACAACCACTGCATTATCGGGATAATCCGGTGTGTTTTCTTCTTCACCGCTATCATCACCGTAATCGTCAGTATAGTCATCTTTAACAAACAAATCCTTGGTGTCGCTCTTAATTTTTTTCCGTGGTCAAGAACAACAACTCGTCTGTCAAACTCACGAACAAGGTCATGTTCATGCGTTACAACAATAACGGTTGTGCCTGTTGCGTTAATTTCATTGAGAAGCTCAATGATTTCGTGTGACATCTCGGGGTCAACATTACCTGTCGGCTCATCGGCAATAATAATCTCGGGGTTATTCACAAGGGCTCTTGCAAGGCTTACACGCTGTTGCTCACCGCCCGAGAGTTCACTCGGTCTGTTTTTCATCTTATCTTTAAGACCGACAAGCTCAAGCACATACGGAACACGCTTTTTAATTACTGCCGAAGGTTTTCCGACAGCACGCATCGCAAACGCAACATTGTCGAAAACATTCATCTTGTCAATAAGTCTGAAATCCTGAAAAACAATGCCCATATGACGGCGCATATAAGGAACCTTGCTCCTTCTCAGCTTTGTAACATCAGTGTCGTTGATAACGATTTTGCCCGATGTCGGAGTCTCCTCATGCATAATGAGTTTAAGAAATGTACTCTTGCCTGCGCCAGATGCACCGACAATAAATACAAACTCACCCTTATCAATACTCAGCGTAATACCGTAGAGAGCATGAGTGCCATTAGGGTATGTTTTAGACACATTTATAAAATCAATCATAAAGTCACCTTTGTTTTGTAGTTATTGTACAAATACTCACAAAAAGTCAAAACGCCCAAAGCACAGCAAGACACTGTGCTCGGGCACACTTTAACCAAATCAGTATTTTGTAGGACTTGCGTTGAGGTATTTCTTAACCATAAGAGCAACCTTGAACACGATTGCCGTCCTCAAACTCACGAAGGTCAAGGCCTGTGAGCTTTTTAATCTTTTCAAGACGATATACAAGAGTATTTCTGTGTACAAAGAGCTTTCTTGAGGTTTCGGATACGTTGAGGTTGTTCTCAAAGAACTTCTGAATGGTAAACAGCGTTTCCTGATCGAGATTCTCAATCGAACCGCGCTTGAAAACTTCTTTGAGGAACATTTCACACAATGTTGTGGGAAGCTGATAGATAAGACGGGCAATGCCGAGGTTATCATAGCTTACGATTGTACGGTCTGTGTCAAATACCTTTGCAACCTCAAGAGCTGACTGAGCCTCCTTAAAGCTTCTTGCAAGATCCTTGATGCCTGTAACCGTTGTGCCGATGCCGACAACACAGTGTGTGTAGAACTCGCTCGAAAGTGTGTCTGAAATCGAGCTTGCAAGCTTTTCAAGGTCACGGCTCTCTGTGTCGGGTTTAATTTCCTTAACAAGTGCAATTTCAACCTCGTTAATGTTTATATAACAAAGTCCTTTGACTTGTCCGGGAAAAGATTCTGAACTATATCATAAGCGGAAACATCTGTTTTTGAAACAATTTTAATAAGCAGACACACACGGGAAACCTCGCTGTTAAAGTGAAGCTCTCTTGCTTTAAGGTAAATGTCACCCGGAAGAATATTGTCAAGAATAACATTCTTAATAAAGTTTGAACGATCATACTTTTCGTCATAATACTGCTTGATGCTTGCAAAAGAAACCGACAAAAGCTGAGCATACTTCTGAGCATACTCATCGGTACCCTGAACAAATACTGCATAATCATACTTTGCATTGCTGCCGAAAGATCTGTATGTATATCCGTTCACAACAAACGGTGCTGTTGAGCTGAGTGTTTCGGAATTAACGCTCTCGTTTACCTCGCCGATTTTTCCAAGCTCGGAGCAGGCAATAACAACCGAAGTCTCGTCAATTACGCCAATCGTTCTGTCGATTGCGTCTTTCATCTGGTGTACAATACCCTTGAAATAATCTGTTTGACATAAATTTTTACCTCGTTTTCTCCGCAGTTATATATTGTGATTGTAAAAGAGTTCAATAAAATACAATCTGTCTCATATACATATTACACAAAAACGAGAAAAAAATCAACCTCTATTTACAATTTTTCTTGAATTTTTTTTAGAGAATTTGCATAATCAGCAACAAGTTACAGTTTTGAAAGCAAAATTAAACAATTGTTACAAAGTCTTATTTGTTTTTTAATATATCACAACATTGTGTTGTTTTTGTGACAAAATACGAAAAATATCTATTCATCACGGTTAATCAATTATAAAATTTAAATGCAAATGGGTTTTGAAAGTTATTGCGCTTACGGCAACAATCGTTTTCTTTCTGCAAACGCAAAGACGGCGGAGCATAACGCTCCGCCGTAAAAAACAAATTAAATTATAATCAGTTTGTGATTGTTTTCTCAGTATCCTTATCAAAGATGTGAATCTTGCTGAGGTCGAAAGCAATCTCAATTTCGTCGCCCGGCTTAGCTGTTGAAGTAGGTTCAACACGAGCTGTGATAGGTGTACCGTTGATATTTACATAGAGATAAATTTCAGCGCCCATAAGCTCGGTAACATCAACATTGGCTTTGAGAAGACACTCAGCCTTAGCAATTTCTTCAGGCTCATCGTGAACATGCTCAGGACGGATGCCCAAAACAACTTCCTTGCCAACATAGTTGTCGAGGTCAGCGTTGACCTTTGACTCCGGAACAGGAACGTGATACTTGTCAAAATCAAGAGTATACTTGCCGCCGTTCTTAGAGAGAACAGCGTTGATGAAGTTCATCTGAGGTGAACCGATAAATCCGGCAACAAACATATTGCAAGGCATATCATAAAGATGCTGAGGAGTATCAACCTGCTGAATGAAACCGTCTTTCATAACAACAATTCTTGTACCCATTGTCATAGCCTCTGTCTGGTCATGGGTTACATAGATAAATGTTGTGCCGAGGCGCTGATAAATTTTTTGAAATCTCTGTTCGCATCTGAGCACGCAGCTTAGCGTCCAAGCTGGACAGCGGCTCGTCAAGAAGGAATACCTTAGGCTCACGGACGATAGCACGACCGAGCGCAACACGCTGACGCTGACCGCCTGAAAGAGCCTTTGGCTTTCTGTCAAGATACTGCTCGATACCAAGGATTCTTGCAGCCTCTTCAACTCTTCTCTTAATCTCTTCCTTAGAGAACTTACGGAGTTTAAGACCGAATGCCATATTATCATATACAGTCATATGAGGATAAAGAGCATAGTTCTGGAATACCATTGCGATATCTCTGTCCTTAGGAGCAACATCGTTTGCGAGTGTATCGCCGATGTAAAAAGCTCACCCTTTGAAATATCCTCAAGACCTGCAATCATTCTGAGGGTTGTTGATTTACCGCAACCTGAAGGGCCAACGAGAATGATGAATTCTTTGTCGGCAATTTCAAGATTGAAGTCTGTAACAGCAGTTACACCGCCGTCATAAATCTTGTAAACATGTCTTAATGAAACATTTGCCATTGTGTATAAACCTCCAATTAGTCGATAACGATAAAGTCCTTAGCTTTATTACATACAATAATATACCACTTTTCGCACAATTTGACCATACCGAAATTGACCAAAGATATATGCATTATTTTATTTAAAACCGACACAGGATAAAATTCAGATGCATTTTTTAGTGTATATTGCCGATAAAAACCGACTTTTTATCCAAATCCGTTAACAATTTGCACTCACCTATGTGCAAATTGCTATCAAGATACAAACCGCCTATTGAAATTCGTTGAAGATGCACAACTTTTAATCCACAACACAAAAACATTTTTTTTAACCTGATGATATTTGCCCTCACAAATTGTGACAATTCCTGTTTTTTATCATTTTCGTCACATTCAAGCACGGCACTGCGACACTTCGTACCGTCAGAGAACTCAATTCCGTCAGAAAAAGCCTTGATAGTATCATCTGTAATTTCGCCGTCAAGATTTGCAACATACTTCTTGTCCACATGCTTTTTTAGGCGAGGTAATGCTGTGCGCAAAGTCACCGTCATCTGTAATAAGAAGCAGTCCCTCCGTATCACGGTCAAGTCTGCCGACGGGAAAAAGTCCCTTTCGTTTCATATCTTCGGGAATAATATCAATAACAGTCTTAAACTGTCTGTCCTCGGTTGCCGACACAACTCCCGCAGGCTTGTTCATCATTATATATATGTATTTGCTGTAATTCAAAGCCTGTCCGTCCACAACAATTTCATCCTTGCCGGGGTCAACCTTAGTATCAGGCTTTTTACAGATTTTTCCGTTCACAAGAACCGCACCGCTTTTTATGAGCTTTTGAACCTCTTTTCTGCCGTCGGCTCTTTGTGACGAAATAATTTTATCGAGTCTTTCCATCTTAATCAACAAGCGGCAGATTTTTACTGCCGTATTCTCCGTTTGTAATGTGTCCGCCGATTACCCTGTTTTTTTGTAAACAAGCAAAACGGCATTGTTATCCTTTGGCTTTTCCAGGGGAACTGTAATCTCCGTAACCTCTTTGCCCTTGAATTTTCCGAGGTCGAGTCCGATTTTCTTCTGAAGTTCGTTGTATTCCTCATAATATTTATTAAAATCCGACGGAATTACAACCACCCTTTTCTCAGGCTTTGCGTCGGCGGTTTCAACTCCGAACTGTTCAAGGAATTTTTTATCCTCACCGTCATTAAGCACAAGAGAATACTCCCCTGTTTTATCACTTACGGCTGTATCGGGCAACCGTGAATTTATTGCAACCGTGACGGCTGTACATATTATTGCCGCTGTTACGGACAGCACCGCCGCCAAAATTACTGTTTTTTAGCCTTGATTTTAAAATTGAAAACGAACATTTTAAATCCTCCGCACATTTTATTCTCTGATAAAATGTATGCGAAAAAATCTTCGGATAATTCCGTTTGTCCGATTTCAAATTATTTACTTTGTAAGAACATCCAGGAGTTCAGCCGTGGTTTTCACAAACACTCTGCCGCCCTCTTTTTTCATGCTTTCAAGGTCGCCGTAGCCGTATTCAACACCGACAAAATCAACACCGCAAAGTCTTGCTCCCTTTGTGTCAAACCAAGTATCACCTATCATGACGATATTCTCTCTGTCATTTTCAAGGCTGCCGCCAAGTCTTTCAACAGCATACGGAATAAGGTCTTTTTTATCTTTTCTGCTGCCGTCAAGTGTTGAACCGCAGATTGCGTCAAACATATCATGCACACCGAGAAGGTCTGTAATTTCTTCGGCAAACTTTTCATACTTTGACGAACACACGGCAAGCTTTGCACCGCTGTTTTTAAGCTCTGCAAGAACCCTGTCAATGCCGTCATAAAGCTTGTTCACAAGCTTGCCCTTGGTGTTGTAGTATTCACGATAAATCTCAACGCCTCTTGCCGATTCTTCCTCATTGAAACGGCAGATATTGCGGAATGTATCGAGCAAACGGCGGTCCGATGTACAATGTGTAATCGTCAAGATTCGGCAACGGCTTGCCCATACTTTTAATTGCGTTTTCAAGTGACTCTCTTATGCCCAATGCGCTCTCGCTGATTGTGCCGTCAAGGTCAAACAGATAATATTTGTACTTATTCATCAAACTTGCTGTCCGCCTTCATCTGAAATTTTTTCTGATTTTACGCTTACTCTTGTGTGAGTGCCTCTTGCAATTTCACCCTTTTTATCTTCGGCAAAAACTTCAAAATTAAACATTCTGCCGTCAACGCTTTTTGAGAACGGCTGTTGCCGTAACCTCAGCACCGAGAGGAGTAGGGCTTGTGTGCTCAATTGAAATCATCGTGCCGACAGTTGTAAGCTCATCGTTGTCAAGAACCTTGTCTGCAAGAGTTGCGGCGGCATTTTCCATAAGAGCCACAACGCACGGAGTTGCAAGCACACAAAGACTGCCGCTGCCCATTGAAACGGCAAGATTTTCTTCTTCCACCTTAATTGTTACAGAATATGTATTTATTTCGCTCATAAAAATTTCCTTTCTTATTGTTTAAAGCAATTTTATGTGATATACTTAACAAAGTGTGCATTACTCGTCTGTGAATTGACAGAGTAAGTATCCATACGATATAATAATACAATATTCAGTGAAAATAGGCAAGCATTGCCCGAATATTATTTGAGGTGAAAATAAATGAAACTCGGAATCGTCGGACTTCCAAATGTCGGCAAAAGTACACTTTTTAACGCAATTACAGACGCAGGTGCTCAGAGTGCAAACTATCCTTTCTGCACAATTGAGCCGAATATCGGCGTTGTTGCAGTTCCGGACAAAAGACTTGATAAACTTGCGGAAATGTATGATCCTGACAAATATACTCCTGCATCAATTGAATTTGTAGATATTGCAGGTCTTGTAAAGGGTGCGTCAAAGGGCGAGGGACTCGGCAACAAGTTCCTTTCAAACATCCGTGAATGTGACGCTATCGTTCATGTTGTCCGTTGCTTTGAAAACGATGACATTATCCATGTTGAAGGCAACATCAACCCTGCCCGTGACATTGAAACAATTAATCTTGAGCTTATTCTCTCCGATGTTGAAATGCTCGAACGCAGAATTGACAAGACAAAGAAAATGCTCAAGGGCGATAAAAAGTATCAGAAAGACATCGACCTTTTTGAAAGAGTTCTTGCCGCACTCAACGAGGGCAAGCCTGCAAGAAGTGTTGAATGTGACGATGACGAAAAGGCAATTCTTTCAGAGGTTGCGCTTCTCACAAACAAGCCTGTTATCTATGCCGCAAATATGAGTGATGAGGATTTCTCAAACGGCATCGACTCAAACGAGGGCTACAAGGCTGTTCAAAAGATCGCCGCTGAGGAACACGCCGGTGTTCTTCCAATCTGTGCTCAGATTGAGGAAGAAATCGTTGAGATGGACAAGGAAGAAAAGGAAATGTTCCTTGCCGATATGGGACTTGAGGAAAGCGGTCCTTGACAGACTTATCAAGGAATGCTATGCACTTCTCGGACTTATCTCCTACCTTACAGCCGGCAAACAGGAGGTTCGTGCATGGACAATCAAAAAAAGGAACAAAAGCACCTCAGGCAGCGGGCAAAATTCACTCGGATTTTGAGCGTGGATTTATCAGAGCCGAGGTTATCGCATATGACGACCTTATCGCCTGCGGAAGTATGACAGCCGCAAAAGAAAAAAAGGTCTTGTCCGCAGTGAAGGCAAGGACTATGTTATGAAGGACGGCGATGTCGTTCTTTTCAGATTCAATGTTTAATTAAATCATTACAATTGATGACGGTTACGAATATATTCGCAGCCGTCATTTTTTGATGTCACACATTTCTCCTTTTGCAATAATATGTAGTGTAAACGAAAGGAGGTAAGCGTATGTGTAACTTTGGTAACGGCAACGGTTGCTGCTCATGGATTATTCTTCTTATCATCGTTCTCTGCTGTTGCGGCGGAAACAACGGCGGCTGTGGTTGTGACAACAACAGCTGTGGCTGCGGCTGCTGATAAAGCACGCTGACTAAAGCCCCATTCGGCTTATTGCTGAGGATGTTTTAATATAAAAAGGGCGGCTGCCGCTTTTTGCGATATCCGCCCTTTGCTTTTTATTCTTGAACGGTACATACAAAAAAACGGTCGGCTTGAACAAACCGACCGTTAATATTTTGCAATTATTAAATTAATTCAGAAATTATTTGCCCTCTTTAACAACATCTCTGACAACCTTTGCAATGTGAGGCTGTGTAAGGCCGAACTTGTCAAGAAGTTCAAGAGCAGGACCGCTGTAACCGAAACGATCGTTCACACCGATCTTTGTAACCTTAACAGGACACTCTGCACTTACAACATCACAAACAGCGTCACCGAGACCGCCGATAACATTGTGTTCCTCAACGGTGATGATTCTGCCAGTTTCCTTTGCAGCCTTAATGATGATATCTCTGTCGATAGGCTTTATTGTGTGAATAATATTAATAAGACGAGCGTTGATGCCCTCTGCTTCAAGCTCCTTAACAGCCTTTAAAGCCTCGTTTACAACAAGTCCTGTTGCAATAACAGCCACATCGTTGCCCTCATGGAGAGTAATACCCTTGCCGAGCTCAAATGTATAGGTATCGGGATCATTAAAACTGTCAACAGCAAGTCTGCCGAGACGGATATAAACAGGACCGTTGTACTCAATTGCAGCCTTTGTAGCGGCCATCATCTCGTAGTGATCGGCAGGGTTAAGGACAACCATACCCGGAATTGTACGCATAATGCCGATATCTTCAAGACACTGATGAGTAGCACCGTCTTCACCTGTTGAAATACCTGCGTGACTGCCGGCAATTTTTACATTAAGATGAGGGTAAGCAACCGAGTTGCGAATCTGCTCAAATGCTCTGCCTGTTGCAAACATTGCAAATGATGCGGCAACCGGAATTTTGCCTGCCGCTGCCATACCTGCCGCAACGCCTACCATATTGTTCCCTCGGCAATACCGCAGTCAAAAAATCTTTCGGGAAACTCTTTTTTAAAAATTCCTGTCTTTGTAGCAGCTGCAAGGTCTGCATCAAAAACAATAATGTCCTTATTTGTCTTTGCAAGCTCACAAAGAGCCATGCCAAAGCTTTCTCTTGTAGCCTTTTTAATTACCTGTGCCATCAGCAGTTGCCCTCCAATCTGTCAATTTCAGCCTGAAGCTCGGCAGTAGCCTGTTCATACTGTTCCTTGTTGGGAGCAGTGCCGTGCCAGCCAACCTGATTTTCCATAAATGAAACGCCCTTGCCCTTGATTGTCTTGGCAAGAATTGCAGTAGGCTTGCCCTTTACTGTCTTAGCCTTTTCGAGAGCCGATTCAATCTGATTGAAGTCGTGACCGTCAATTTTGATTACTTCAAAGCCAAAGCTTTCAAACTTTTTATCAAGAGGTTCAATGCCTGCAACCTCTTCAACAGTACCGTCAATCTGAAGTCCGTTCTGGTCCAACAACAATTACAACGAGATTGTCAAGCTTGTTGTGAGCGGCAAACATTGCAGCCTCCCAAACCTGACCTTCTTCAACTTCACCGTCACCGAGAACTGTATATGTGCGATAGCTCTTGTTATCAAGCTTAGCCGCAAGTGCCATACCGCAGGCAGCCGAAATGCCCTGACCGAGTGAGCCTGTACTCATATCAATACCGGGAGTACCCTTCATATCAGGATGTCCCTGAAGCATAGCGCCTACATGACGGAGCTTTGTAAGCTCGTCCCATTCAAAAAAGCCCTTGAGTGCAAGTGTTGCATAAAGAGCCGGACAGCAGTGACCTTTTGAAAGAACAAAACGATCTCTGTCCTGCATATCGGGATTTTTAGGATCAACATTCATTTCCTTAAAGTAGAGATATGTGAAAATATCTGCTGCCGAAAGCGATCCGCCGGGATGACCTGATTTGGCGTGGTAAGTGCCGAGAATTGCGCCCATTCTTGACCTTGCGGCAAGAATTCGCCGGAGCTGCTTGATTTCTGAACTGTCCATTTAATAAACCATTCCTTTCAGAATTTTTTGCGTAATACATGACCGTGTTATACACACCTATTTTAATTATACACAATCCAACGCAAATTTCAACAATTTTTTCGGATTTTCCAAAAATCGGATAAATTCCTTAAATTCGCCCTTGAAGAAATAATTTTTTATGATATAATAAGCAAAGTAAAATACGATTAAATCTAAACTTTTTGTAAAAAGCATATTTATAAAAACCGTTTGGAGGGAACAGCAATGCTGCTTGCGGCCGATGTCGGAAACACCAATGTCAAGCTCGGCATTTTTGACGGAGATAATTTAAAATTCAAACTCCGTTTTTCAACCGATGAAAACAAAACAAGCGACGAGCTTGCCGTTGAACTTTACACTTTTTTTGCAGATTTACAACATCGACGCAAAAAAAGCATTGACGGCGCTATTATAAGCTCTGTTGTTCCGAAATTTACATATAGCCTCAGAAGTATATGCGATTATGACCGTTACAGGCAAAAAAAGTCTGCTCATAGGTCCGGGACTCAAGACAGGTCTTGACATCAAGATAGAACATCCCGAAACCTTGGGTGCAGATATCGTTGCCGGCTGTGTGGGAGCGTGTGAAAAATACGGCGGTCCTCTCATTATGATTTTTATGGGAACTGCAACCGCAATTGTCTATGTTGACGCAAGCAACGCATATCACGGCGGTGCAATTGCCCCCGGTATGGGAATTTCGCTTGACGCACTCACAAATCACGGCGCATTGCTGTCATCGGTTGATATGAAAGCTCCAAAGAAGGTAATTTCATCAAACACATCCGACTGCATTCGTTCGGGAATTATGTTCGGAACAGCCTGTATGCTTGACGGAATGGTTGATATGTTTAACGAGGAATGCAAGACAGAATGCAAGGTTATTGCAACAGGCGGTCTTGCTCCGCTTGCAATCAAAAACTGCCGTCACGATATTATCTTTGATGAGAATATTATTATTCTTGACGGACTAAAAAATTATTTACGAGAGAAATAAAAAATAAAGACAATTTAATATACAACTTGTTTTTGAATTATTAATTTGATGCAACGGGGTTCTCCCCCTTGTAAATATTATTTGCGTTTCACCTGCGGAAAATGAGCAGGGAAACAGCAGGAGGAATTTTTATGAACAAGACAGGAAACTTTTCAAAGGTGCAAAAGAATGGTTATTCTTGCAGTGCTTATCGCATTGACGCTTGTAATGGCGCTCACACCGCTCGGATATCTGAAGATCGGTGCGCTTTCCATTTCATTCCTTTGCATCCCGATTGCAATCGGTGCAACCGTTCTCGGTCCTACAGCAGGATTGATTCTCGGCACACTCTTTGGTATCACAAGCTTTGTACAATGCTTTGGTATGGACACATTCGGCACGGCAATGCTTTCAATCAACTGGTTTTACACCTTTATAATTTGTGTTGTTGCACGAGCTCTTATGGGTTGGTTCACAGGACTTATTATCGCAAAAGGTCTGGGCAAGGTATTTGAAGGTAAAACTGTAGGCAAGTTCAATCTTAACGACCTTATTGCTACTATACTCTGCCCTGTTATGAACACAGCCTTCTTCCTTGGCTTTATGGCAATCCTTTTCGGCAGTATCGAAGTTATGGGACTTAATGTAATCACAGCCGTGGTTATCCCTGCTCTTTCAATCAACTGCATTCTTGAAATCATTGCTTGCTTTGTTGTCGGTTCGGCAGTAAGCATTGCAGTCAAGAAAATTGTTGCGGCAAACAAAAGTAAATAATTAACATTCAAAAACGGGCGATTTTGTTTAGAATCGTCCGTAATTTTTACATTATATTTTAAAATCGGTGATGTTATGCAAAAAGAAAATTATTGAACTTTTAACAAAAACAGACGGCTATGTTTCGGGCAGTGAAATTTCCGAACAGCTTGGTGTGTCAAGACAGGCAGTGTGGAAAGCGATTAACAATCTCAAGGAACAGGGCTACAAGATTGACTCTGTAACAAACCGTGGATACCGCCTTGTTGCCTATCCCCCACACCTCAACGAGCCTGCAATCGAAAAATACCTGAAAACCTCCGTAATCGGCAAAAACCTCATCGTCCTTGACGAGGTTGGTTCAACAAACGATTACCTCAAAAAGCTGGGTGCAGACGGTTGCGAAAACGGCACGGTTGCCGTTGCCAGAGAACAAACTCAGGGCAAGGGCAGACTCGGCAGAGTTTGGAAAGCAAAAAAGGATGACAGCATCACCTTTTCGTTTTTGTTAAGACCAAAGATTGCTCCGTCAGAGGTATCGTCAATCACCCCTCTTGCAGGTCTTGCGGTCTGCAAGGCAATCAGAGAATTCACGGGACTTGACTGCCGTATAAAATGGCCGAACGATATCATCATCGGCAAGAAAAAAGCTTGTCGGTATTTTAACCGAAATGAGTGCCGAATTTGACGCTGTAGAATATGTAATTACAGGCATCGGAATCAATGCTGATACTCAGGATTTTCCCGATGACATAAAGGAAAAGGCAACTTCAATTTATCTTGCAACAGGCGGTCATTTTGACAAGAACAAATTCTTTGCCTGTGTGCTTAACCACATTGAAGAGGAATTCATCAAAAACGATTTAAAGCTTTCCCCTGTCGCATTAAAGGAATACACAAGCCTTTGCGCAACAGTCGGCAGAGATATAACATTCACCAAAGACGGAAAGTCCGTTACCGCAAAAGCTGTGGGAGTAAACCCTGACGGCGAGCTTATTGCAGAGCTTCCCGACAAAACCACCAAACTTATCAATTCAGGCGAAGTCACCGTACAAGGCATTTACTAACGGCGTGTCGCCGTCCCCCGTTCGTGCAGACAGTTTTACAAATGCAAAGCTATAAATGCCCGAGCGTAACATTGCCAATTATATTTTAATGTCACAATACTACTGCCATACAGTAGTGGCGAACCTCGTTCGCCGCTACAATAACAGTACAATATTATTGCGTACTATACCGCACAAACAACAAGGACATCCGAAAAAACGGATGTCCTTAGTTTTTATATAAAATATTCGGTTATAAATTACTTGAAGTATTTTACGCCGCTTTCAAAAATCTGCTGGTCTTTTGCAAAAGGAACATTTTTATAAAGGTTTTCGCCCTTTCTCTCGCTGTGTCCCATTTTACCGAGGACTCTGCCGTCAGGTGATGTGATACCCTCAATTGCACAAACAGAGCCGTTGAGGTTGAACTCAATGTCGCTGCTTGGGTTGCCGGCAAGGTCAACATACTGTGTTGCAATCTGACCGTTCTTTGCAAGTTCTTTTTACAGTTTCAACATCAGCCATAAATCTACCCTCACCGTGTGACACGGGAACAGCAAACACATCACCTGCGTTGACATTTGCAAACCACGGTGACTTAACGGAAGTAACTCTTGTATAAGCCATATGTGAAATATGTCTGCCGATTGTGTTGAATGTGAGCGTCGGGTCATTTGGCTTTAAGCTCTCTGATTTCGCCGTAAGGAACAAGTCCGAGCTTGATAAGAGCCTGGAATCCGTTACAGATACCGAGCATAAGACCGTCACGATTCTTGAGAAGGTTGTTAACCTGCTCTGCAATTCTCGGGTTGCGGAATGTTGTTGCAATGAACTTACCTGAACCGTCAGGCTCGTCACCGCCTGAGAAACCGCCCGGAAGCATAATCATCTGTGACTTTGCAATGAGCTTTTCCATTTCGTCAATTGTTTCCTCGATATCGTTTGAAGAAAGGTTCTTGACGATGAGCATTTCAACATTTGCACCTGCTTTTTCAAATGCTCTTGCCGTATCAACCTCGCAGTTTGTACCCGGGAATACAGGGATAAATACAGTAGGCTTTGCAGTTTTGATTGCAGGTGAAGATGTATTTCTCTCGCTGTAAAGCGGAACATCAACTTCGATTTCAGGCACTTCAGCCTTTGTCGGGAATACCTTTTCAAGCGGAGCAGTCCACTTTTCGAGGAGTGCGGAAAGTTCGATTTCCTTGCCGTTTACCGTAATCTTTGCATCGTTTGTAACAGTACCGAGGTCATAGTGAAGAACATCGTTTGAAAGCTCTGCACCGTCTGCAAGTTCGATAACAAGCGAACCCGAAAGCGGAGCGAAAAGCTCGTCATTTGTGAGTTCGTTTGCAAACTTAAAGCCAAAGCCGTTACCGAAGCAAGCCTTACATACGCTTGCGGCAGTACCGCCCTCTTTAACAACCGATGCAGAAAGCACCTTGCCGTCCTCGCAGAGAGCATAAACAGCGTTGTACATTTCGATAAGCTTATCCCATACAGGCATAAGTGTTTCTTTATTTTCGGGAACGGGAACAAAGATAACCTTTGAACCTGCGTTCTTGAATTCTGTTGAAATTGTCTTTGATGCCTTTGTCATTGCAACGGCGAAACTTACGAGTGTAGGCGGAACATCAATATCCTCAAATGTACCCGACATACTGTCCTTACCGCCGATTGACGGAAGTCCGAGCTTGAGTTGAGCCTGCATAGCACCGAGGAGTGCTGCGGCAGGTTTACCCCAACGGGAAGGAACATCTTTAAGTCTTTCAAAATATTCCTGGAATGTAAGTCTTGCTGTCATCGGGTTTGCGCCGATTGCAAGCAGCTTTGAAAGCGACTCAACAACTGCATAAGCAGAGCCGTGGAACGGACTCCAGCGTGAAACACCGGGAATATAGCCGTAACTCATTGCTGTTGCATCGTCTGTTTCGCCCTTCTCAAGCGGAATTTTTGCAGCCATAGCCTCCTGAGGAGTGAGCTGATTCTTACCGCCGAACGGCATAATTACCGTAGCCGCACCGATTGATGCGTCAAATCTTTCTGCAAGACCAATCTGTGAGCAAACTTCAAGTCTTGACATATTTTCAAGGAATGCCTCGTCAGCAGGCATATCTTTAAGCTTTGCGGGAGCAACCTTACGGTAGCAGCCTTCCCACTTTGGAGCCTCGATATAAGCCTTGGCAACCTGAGTAACACCGTTTGTGTTGAGGAACTCACGGCTGAGGTCAACTATTGTGTCGCCTCTCCAGTTCATTGTAAGACGAGGACTTTCGGTTACAACCGCAACGGCTGTAGCCTCAAGGTTTTCTTTTGATGCAAGTGAAATAAACTTGTCAACATCTTTTTTATCGAGAACAACAGCCATTCTTTCCTGACTTTCGGATATAGCAAGCTCCGTACCGTCAAGGCCGTCATATTTCTTTGTTACCTTGTCAAGATCAACCGTAAGACCGTCGGCAAGTTCACCGATAGCAACGCAAACACCGCCTGCACCGAAGTCGTTACATCTCTTGATGAGCTTTGCAGTTTCGGGGTTGCGGAACAAACGCTGAATTTTTTCTTTCTGTCGGAGGATTACCCTTCTGAACCTCTGCACCGCAGGTTTCGATTGAGTTTTCATCGTGAGCCTTTGAAGAACCTGTTGCACCGCCGCAGCCGTCACGGCCTGTTCTTCCGCCGAGAAGTACGATTACATCATCGGGGAGAGGAGTTTCACGGATAACATTTGCCTTTGGAGATGCACCGATAACAGCACCGATTTCCATTCTCTTTGCAACATAGCCCTGATCGTAAAGCTCGGTTACCTGACCTGTTGCAAGACCGATCTGGTTACCGTATGAGCTGTAACCCTGAGCGGCACCTGTTGTAATTTTGCGTGAAGGGAGCTTGCCGTGCATTGTATCCTTGAAAGGAATTGTCGGATCGCCCGAGCCTGTAACACGCATAGCCTGATATACATATGAACGGCCTGAAAGCGGATCACGGATTGCACCGCCAAGACAGGTTGCGGCACCGCCGAAAGGCTCGATTTCTGTCGGGTGGTTGTGAGTTTCGTTCTTGAACTGAACGAGCCACTGTTCTGTTTTTCCATCTATAGTAACGGGAACCTGAATTGAGCAGGCATTGATTTCTTCACTTTCGTCAAGGTCGGGAATGAGGCCCTTTTTCTTGAGTGACTTCATACCGATAAGAGCCATATCCATAAGTGAAACGATTCTCTTTGTATCCTTGCCGTAAACCTCGTCACGGGTTGCATAATACTCGCTGAGTGCATCCTCAATAACCTTGCCGAGAGCAGACTTTTCAATCTCAATCTCTTCAAGTCTTGTAAGGAATGTTGTGTGACGGCAATGATCCGACCAGTATGTGTCAATTACACGAAGTTCTGTAACCGACGGATCACGGTGCTCTGTATCTCTGAAGTAATCACGGCAGAACTTGAGGTCTGCAAGTGTCATTGCAAAGCCCATTGAATCGTAATACTTCTGCATCTCATCGTCATTCCAGCTGTTAAAGCCCTCTACCCTCTTAACATTTTCGGGAACGGGAATTTCCATATCAAGAGTCTTTGGCTTTTCAAGAGATGCAAGACGGCTTTCAACAGGGTTGATGAGGTACTCCTCAACCTTTACAAGCTCTTCATCTGTAATATTGCCCTTGAGAGCAATTACTCTTGCTGTGAGAACCTTGCAACGCTCACCCTGAGTAAGAAGCTGAACGCACTGCTCGGCAGAGTCGCCGCGCTGATCGTACTGACCGGGGAGATACTCCATTGCGAATACCTTCCAGCCGTCCTCAACGGGGAGAGTTTCTTCATAGATTACATCGGCATTAGGCTCTGACAAAACAATGGTTTTCGCCTTGTCATATTCTTCCTTAGTAAGTCCCTCAAGATCGTAACGCACAATGTAACGAAGATCTTCGACAGACTTCATACCGAGGTTGTGGCGGATGTCCCAAAGCGTCTGCTTTGCAAGAACATTGAAGCCATCCTTTTTTTCAACAAAAATTCTGATTACTTCTGACATAATTCATTCACCTGCTTAATTAAGATATAAAACAAAATAAATCCCGTCTGATAACCTGTATCACATCACATGATACCACATTCGACTATTTTTTTATTTCATTTAAGGCATTAAAAGGTATTCTGTAAAAGTAAAATTAAATGCACACAGAAAAAGCGGTCAGACAAAGCAAAATGCCGTCTGACCGCACAATATAATCATATTCAATCGCCTTTGAGAAAATCTTTGTAAAATTCCTCAAAACTGCCGTTTTTGTAGTCTGAATAATCCTTATTATCTCTGTTCACAATTGTGTCGGTAATAAGGTATGTATCAAAGCCGAGTTTTGCGCTGCACAAATCCTCGTCAACATCGTTGCCGATCATAATGCTGTCTTCGGGCTTGATATCCTGCTTTTTGCAGATTTCTTCAAAATATTTGAGGTTAGGCTTGCAGCAACCAAAGTTTTCGTATGTTGTAACAAGTTCAAAATCGTCGGGAGAAACTCCTGCCCATTCAAGTCTGCGTTTTGTTGCAACAAACGGAAAAATCGGATTTGTTGCAGCAATAAGTCTGCCGCCGTTTTTCTTTATGAAATCAATGCTTTTCTTTGCATAAGGAGTAAAGCTTGTAGCATCTTTCGGAACGATAAACTCGTTTTCGTAATAATCGGTAAAAAGGTCATCAAACTTTTCAAGGTCGGCACCGCTGACTTTGCCCGCTGTTTCCCAGAAAACTTCACGGTTTGTACGACTGTTATCGTTCTTTGTCATAGCGTCAGTACCTGCCCACATCGCCTTTATAAGGGCGTCAGGTTCGATTTTTATAACAGGAGTGCAACGCTTGCAGAGCGATGAAAAATACAGCTTTACAAATTTTTCCATGTCCATGGGAAGCAAAGTTCCGTCCAAATCAAAAAGATAATTTTTATACATTAACATACCGTTCCTTTCAATTTATGCACAAATATTATACAAAATTTCGATTTGGATTGCAAGGAAAAAATTTTCGGTATATACTATAGTCAGTAAAAAACGAGGTGATAAGATGAAAATAGTTTTAACAGACGCACAGACTGTTCTTGACGATATTGTAAATGCCGATGTGCTTAATCAGTTCGGTGAGGTTGAGTCGTTCGGTCTTTTGAAATATGAAGAGGTTTTGCTGAGAAAATTGCAGATGCAGATATCGTTGTGTGCAACAAAACTCTGCTTGATTCGCACACAATGCGACTTGCGAAAAATCTGAAATATATAGGACTTTTTTGCAACAGGCTACAACAACATTGACCTTGACTACTGCACCAAAAACGGCATAACCGTCTGCAACGCAGGTTCATATTCAACAAATGCGGTTGCACAGCACACATTTGCACTTATTCTTGAACATTTCAATCACACTGCGGAATATAATCGGTTTGTTCAGGACGGCAAGTGGAAAAGAAGCAAAACTTTTTCACCGTTTGTATATCCGCTGAATGAACTTGCAGGCAAAACACTCGGCATTGTCGGACTCGGAAACATCGGAAAGGCTGTTGCAAAAATTGCAAGCGCTTTTGATATGAATGTAATCGCATCGAGCAGAACTCCGAAAAATATTGACGGAATCAAAGATGTTTCATTTGACGAACTTCTTGAAACAAGCGACATTGTAAGCGTTCATTGTCCGCTAAATCCACAGTCGGAAAATATGTTTGACAAAAATGCCTTTGCCAAAATGAAACAGGGTGCATTGTTCGTAAACACGGCAAGAGGCGGTGTTATGGTTGAAGAAGATTTGCTTGAGGCACTCGAAAGCGGTCACCTCGGCGGTGCGGCAATCGACACACTCAAGGTTGAGCCTATGGTTGAGGACTGCATTCTTATGGGGGCAAAAAATTGCATCATCACCCCCCACATTGCATGGGCGCCCGTTGAAACCAGAGAACGCCTTATGGGCATAGTTTCGGACAACATCAAAAAATTTTCTGAACGGAACTCCGACAAATAAAGTAAATTAACGGCGAGTAAGTAATGACACAAATTATATATTAAGATATATTTTATAAATGTCACAATGTAATTGACCTACTGTAGCGGCGAACGAGGTTCGCCAATCATTTCGTGTGCAAACACGAAATGAATAAGTAAATGTACAAATTTTTGAGCAATAAAATTACTAATGTAAATATAAAAATCCGACAGAAACAACCGCCCACCTTTCGGTGAGCGGTTGTTTTGTGTAGTGTAGTATTAGGAAATTGGGATTAGATTACAATTACTGCTGTCTTTCGCAATAACTTGAAAGGCCTGTGTTAGGATCTGTGTATTTGAGCATATCATTATCAGCGTCATATGTGTAGTTAAACTGCTGTTCGCCTACTGTCATAACGAGATCTGTACCCTCAAATGTGTAATTGCCCGAAACAGTAACACCGCTCATTTCACCTGAGAATGTACCGTCATCTGCAAATGTGTATGTACATTTCAAAGTTTCGGGGTCAACACCGTTTGCTGTTGCGTAGTCATCAATTGAAACTGCTGTGCCGTCCGTACCTTCAAGTGCTGTTACAGTCCAAGTACCTACAACGCTTGCCGATGAATCGCCGTCCTTTGAATCAGCGGCGCTGTCATCTGCGCTGTTTGCACTGTCGTCAGCAGTCTGTGATGCCGAACTTTCGTTTTTTGCTTGACGAGTCACCATCATTACCGCAACCTACAAGACCTACTGTACCTACCATACAAATTGCAAGCAATAAAGCTAACTTCTTGATTTTTTTTCATAGTTGATTACCTCTTTCCGATATTTTTTACTTTCCGATTTTGATTTACGGAAACACCGCAATTTTCGTGTTTCGCTTTTATCACCTCAATGATAGCCAATTTAATGCAACATTTCAACAAGTTGGCACAAACATCAATCTTTTGGCAAAAACATATGACAATCGGATATAATATTTTTTCAAATTTATGGTATAATCTAAGTGCAGTTAATCATTGCTCCGAATTAAATTATTTCAAAGGAGGCGATATCTTGAAAATTGCAGTTATTGACGACGAAAAGCCTCAGGCAGACATTCTCTACTCAATCTGCAACGCATATTTTGGCGGACACAAGCAAAATGTGCAGATTGATTGTTTTCCTGACGGAATAGCTTTTTTCAATTCATTCAAGGAAAACACCTACAAAATAGCCTTTGTAGATATTTTTATGGAGAAGATGAACGGCATTGCCGTGGCTGAAAAGCTTCGTGAAAAAAGACCGTAATATTCTTATTGTATTTGTCACAACAAGCCCCGATTTTATGATGCAGGCATTTTCTGTTCACGCTTTTCATTACATAACAAAACCCTACAAAGCTGAACAGATTTACAAGGTACTTGATGATGCCTCGTCATATGTATCGGATAATTCAAAATACATTGAAGTTATGTGTGACCGCCGAAACACGCTGATTTCGCTTAAGGAAATTGTTTCTGTTGAATCCGATGCACATTATATCAACATAGGTGTTGTTTCGGGACTTAGATATCGCACACGAATGACCATTGCAGAGTTTCTCAAGCTTGCAGACAATGACACCCGTTTCATACCCGTAAACAGGGGAATCGTGCTGAATGCCGATTACATAAAGGACATTGAAGGCTCTGTATGTGTTACAGGCGACGGTGAAAGATTCCCCGATTAAAATTCGTGAAAAAACTCGGATTGAACAGAGTATCCGTGAATATATGTTCAAAAAATCAGAGAAAACCAGCGGAGGTGAATATGAACACACTCGTAAATTTTTTTCAGACATTGTTCAGCTTTGTCATAATAATACCGTTAAGTTTATTCTGCCTTTTACCGTTAAAAAATCAATTAAAATACCCGATTTCAAAGATAGTAACGCTCTTTTTTGTGTTCATTTATCATACTCGGTTCTCTCTCGTCAATTGTGATGACGGCTTTTGACATTCAGAATTTAAACTTTGTTCTCTTCCCCGACCTTGTGATATTTTTTCTTCCTTATTAAAAGCGTTACAAAGGCCGGAACAGCACGCTGTTTGTTTGTTTTTATAAGTGTGTGCTGTTTGATTTCATTCTTTTCGCTGTATGCATATTTTATCAACTCATTTTTTCAGAAAGAAATCTCACGAGGAGTTAACACCTCATATAGCCTGATTCAAATGGGGCTTTTTCGGTTGCGGCAATGGGAGCGCTTGTTCCGCTTACAAAATACTATGCATGGATGATTGACACCATAAATATCGGCAAAGTGTGGTATTTGTTTTCAATTTTGCCCATTGCACTTATGGTGTCAAACATCTATACCATACCGATTTCCTACGCAAATATTCGTGTTGGAAAGGTTTATGCAAAAGGATTCATCATTACAATATTTGAGCTTGCATTGTATCTTATAGTATTCATATTATTCTACATTTTCAGCAAGACTACTATTGAAAAAACAAAGCTTACAGAACGAAACAACATTCTTGAAATTCAGAAAAGTTACACAGAATCGTTGCAGTCGTACATAAAATACACCTCAAAAGCAAGGCATGATTTTAAACATTCAGTTCATGTTATGAGCCGACTTGCAGCTGAAGGAAATCTTTCGGCGCTGAAAGACTACATTGCCCAGTATGAAAATTCGCCGACTGTAACAGCACCTGTGCGAATCTGCAAAAGTGACGCACTCAATGCTTTGTTCAACCACTACCGTCAGCAGGCGATTGAGAACGATGTTGACATTAACTGGCGGATTGATTTGCCCGACAAATCGAGAATTCTTGATGTTGACCTCTGCAGTATTTTCGGCAACATACTTGAAAACGCAATTGATGGTTGCTGTACCGTAGAAGAAGGCAAAAGATATTTTAACCTGACTTCCGAAATAAAAGGCGACTGTCTGTACATTGTTTCAACAAACAACTACGGCAAGCCTTTGGAAATGGACGGCGAAACTTATTCGTCCACAAAGCATCAGGGCAAGGGCATCGGACTTCACTCCATGAAGAGCATAACCGAAGTCTATGACGGAATTTTTGATGCAGGCAACAATAACGGTGAATTTTTCGTTGACATAATGCTTAAATATTAAACTTATTAAACTCAAAAAAGGGTATGCATCCTCGCATACCCCTCTTTGTTATAAAAGTTCCAAAAAAAAACACGCTCTGCAAAATGCAAAAAGCGTGTTTTGATTTTGTTTTGTTGTTATCAGTTATTACCGACAACAAGTTTCTGGATTTCTGTGGCATCCACGACATTAATTTCACCGTCATGGTTGTAATCCGCAAGTTCTCTCTGAACATCAGAAAGTGTTGAAATTGAAACAATGTACTTGCTGATTTCAGTTGCGTCAAGAACATTGACATGACCGTCAAGGTTTACATCGCCGATCATATACGGAGTATCATTGTTGTTGTCATTGCTCGGCTGTGTAGTTACAGGAGCTGTTGTTGCCTGTACCGTAGTAGGCTGTACTGTTGCAGCAGGAACAGTTGTTGCAGGCTGTGTAGCCTTGGCTGTTGTCGGCTGAACAGTTGCCTTTGCAGTAGTCGGCTGAACCGTGGCTTTGGCTGTGGTAGGCTGTACAGTAGGCTTTGCTGTTGTTGGCTGTACCGTTGATGAAGAAACAAAAGCACAGAAATCACGAGCAACCCAACCTGTCTTGCCGTTGTACGAGGTGTAACCCCATGTGTAACCGCCGGCTGTTGAAACCTTTGTTACATTAAGAGTAACATTGCCCGGAACAGATGTTACATATGAATAGCTTGTACCCGCACCGCTTCTCATGTTGAGATAATCGTCAACATCTGTTTTATATGTACCTGTTGTATAAGTTACCTTTTTGGTTGTAGCCTGAGTAGTGCTTGTACTGCCGCTGAAATCGCCAAGGTAAATGTAGCCCTGAAAATTCCACCAGCTGTTACCGCCGGCATTCTTGTCGGATGTGCTTGCATAGGAAAGGTAGAATCTCTTACCGCTCCATGCAGAGTTAGAAAATGTAATCTGACCGTTTTCAACCTTTTCTACAACAGCAACATGACCGCCGCCACCGTTATATGACCAGCAGGCAATTGCGCCGACCTTTGGAGTCTGACCGTACTTGTAGTAGCCGTTAGACTTGTTGTAATCGTACCACTGCTCGGCATTGTTCCATGAAAGCTTTGGCTCAGAACCGAAAGAGAATCTCATAAGCTCTGCCGTAGGCATATGCTGTACAGTTCGGCATACCGTAACCATACTTATAAAAAGCATTTAAATCACTGTAATAATATTTGTTACTTAAACCCGGGGCAGACAGTCTCGGTGAGAACGATGCCGCACTCGCAATCATCGACATTGAGAAAACCGACACAAACAGCATTACAGCCGTGAGAACTGCCGCAGAAACCTTTTTTTTGCTAAAAAACACTTTTTAAAACATTTCGCAAAGAAACACTCCTTTTTTTGAATTCAAAGTGATTGTTACCTATTTGTAACCACTTTATGTACATTCTATCACAAATTGCTCCAAATTCAAAGAGTAGAAATGCTGAAAATAGCCTTTATAATCTATTTTTTTTTTAAGCCATTGTACACAATAATTTTCATTTTATGCATACTTTGCACAAAATTTAATCTACATTCTTTAAAAGATAATGTTTATTGTACAAGGATGAGGTCTGAGTTTTAAGGTGTAAAAAGGATTAGATAAACTTAATCATCAGAAACGCTTACGGCGTTAGACTGTTTATATGTTTCATTTATCGTTTTTCTTTACTGTATTGATCGATGAAATCAGCATTCTCCTGATTGTGCCGCACTGATTTTGCAATGGCTTATATACGGTTTCGGATATATATCCTGTTTCAAAAAGAAGTTCCAGCCAATATTCAGTTTCAAAGCACTCTTTTTTGTGCTATTTCCAACTTGGAGATAAAATCCTTTTTTACCCTGCGCATATTGTGCTTCGTGAATATTTGCACCTATACTTGTTCCCGAACGCAAAAGTTGATTAGTTAAAACCGATTCTCTTGCATTTGCTTTGATATCACGACACATATATACAATCTGTTTTGCAAATTCTTTTGATTTATTCCGTAAAATACTTTCAGACACAATCATCACCCAAAATACAATATATCACAAAGCCGAATGTCTGTAAAGTTATCGGTGATATGCCTCGTTTAACTCGGCGTGATATAAATGTGTTATCGCTCGCTTTCGCTCTCGGTGATATTATATTCGCTTTAAAACTGCCGCAGGCAATATCACTCGGTATGACCGAATATCACTGCACGGCAATATCACTCGTCGACAGGCGAATATAACTGAAAAACGCACTTGTTTACACAAGTGCGTTTTTCTTGGTGCGCCGGAAGAGACTCGAACTCCCGACCTTCTGATTCGTAGTCAGACACTCTATCCAGCTGAGCTACCGGCGCATATGCGGCCTTTTATCAGCCGCAAGTAGTATGATATCACAACTCGGTGCAAAAAATCAAGTGTTTTTTGTATTTTTTCCGAAATTAATCTTTTGTATCAAAAAAGTGAAAAATGCTCTGTATGCGATATAAACGTCTGTCTTGGAAACAATTTCAAACGGAGCATGCATTGAGAGCACGGGAACACCGAGATCAACAACATCGACATTCATATTGGCAACATACTTGGCGATTGTTCCGCCGCCGCCGCCGTCAACCTTGCCGAGCTCACCGACCTGCCAGAGAATATCGTTGTTCTCAAGCATAGCTCTGATTTTTCCCATATATTCGGCAGACGCATCTGATGTGTCATACTTTCCGCCGTGACCTGTGTATTTTGAAATAATTACACCGTTGTTAATGTATGAGCAGTTGTTAGCCTCATATGCAGACGCATAAGTCGGATCAAATGCGGCATTTACATCAGCAGAAAGACAGGTGCTTTTTGAAAGAACACGGTAGCCGTCAACACCGTCCTGCTTTGCAAGGTCATAGATGAAGAAACGGAGGAAGTCGCTCTGCATACCTGTGTTGCCGTCACTGCCTGTTTCTTCTTTGTCTGTAAGATATGTGATACAAGTCTGCTCAGGAGTATCAACATCAAGAGCCGCCATAACAGCCGGATAAGCACAAACCTTATCATCGTGACCGTAACCGCCGATCATGCTTCTGTCAAAACCGATATCTCTTGACTTGAAAGACGGGATAAGGCAGAGCTCAGCCGAAAGGAAGTCGCCCTCACAGATACCGTACTTCTCATTGAGTACAGCCATTACATTGAGCTTTACAAGGTCTTTTTTTTTCGTCGCTGTCTGCATCATACGGACGAGAGCCGAGGATAACATTGAGGTTTTCGCCCTCAATTGCCTTTGCCATTGGCTTTGACGCCTGCTCCCTTGCAAGGTGCGGAAGAAGGTCGGTAATGCAGAAACAGCTTTCGTTCTCATCATCGCCCCAGCAGATGTCAACTCTTGTACCGTCAAGCTTTACAACTGAACCGTGAAGTGAAAGCGGAATTGTTGTCCACTGATATTTTTTAAGACCGCCGTAGTAATGAGTCTTAAAGAAAGCAAGATTGTTTGCCTCAAAAAAAGAGGATTCGGTTTGAGGTCAACTCGGGGAATCAATATGAGCGATTGCAAGCCTTGCACCGTTCTTAACACCGTTTTTACCGATTACGGCAAGAGCAACAGCCTTGTCACGGTTTACTATAATAAAGCCTGTCACCGGCCTTATATTCTTTGTCCTGCTCATACTCTGCAAAACCTGCTTTTTTGGCAAGCTCAACAGTATAGCGAACAGCCTCACGCTCAACGGGTGAGTTATCAAGAAACTTTTGTAACCATCGCAAAAGCTGTCTGCCTTTTTAATTTCTTCCTCCGAAAGAGCCTTAACGCCCTTCGGTTCGGTCATCATAATTTTTTCCTTTAATAAAGTTGTCTTTGACTTTTCTTCAGCCATAATAACCGTCCTTTCTGTGCCGTAAAACACGGCAAAACCATTTTATTTTGAAATCCGCCGCCAAAGGCATCGGAACATCTTTGCACTTAATTAGATTGTGAATAATAAAGTTTTATATACATTTCCTTGGCACTTTCAACCTTGTCAACATAATTCTCTGTTTCGGGATACGGAATGGAATCAAGATTTTTTCCGTCCGAACTGTAATTAGTATCGTTGAGCCAGTCGCTTACAACAAAGCCGGCATTATATATGCGGCAATTGCCGAGCGTTCCGTGCCGTAATAATCGTAAAAATATTTTAAAAGATAACTTCCGTAATCAATACAGATTTCGGGGTCAAACAGGTCATCCTCGGTGTACTGTCCCGCACAACCTCTTTGCTCCTGCAGCCACTCAAAGGACGATGGCATCATCTGCATAACACCCTTCGCTCCGACGCCCGATTCGGCTTTCGGATCAAAGCCGCTTTCCGTGTGGATTACGGCATATATCAACGCAGGATCAAGGTCATAATCCTTGGCGGCTTTTTTCAACATATGTGCTGTAGGTGCGTGGATAATTCGTCTCATCAAGCTTTTTCTTTGTGTCCTCGTAAAAGACCGAAACAAACACAAATACTGCCGCCGCAAGAATTGCAAGCACAATTATCCATGCCAAAATCGCCTTTCCTGCACTTTTTTTCTTTTTTATATCGCCTTGATTGGGGCATCCTATCACCTCATCAGGTTGTTAATAGCCTCTGCCGCCTTTTGTGCGGCAAGCTCGACTTGCTCCATAGAAAAAATTGTTTTCAATAACAATGTCGCTGTGACTTCTGAAAAATTCCTCGTCAAGCTGTGCAGACATTCTTAGCTCTGCACGGGAAATGTCAATGTTATCCCTTTTTGCAGATTCGCTCAAGCCTTATTTCCTTTTTTGCGGTAACGCTTACAATAAGGTCGCAAAAAACACATCGGCACCGCTTTCAAAAAGCTGAGGAGCGTCATAAATCACTACGCTTTTGCCGTCTGTCTGAGCCTGTTTCGCCATCTGCACAAATTCATATGTAACAAACGGATGAACAATTGAATTGAGCAAATGTGTGTTTTCTTTGCTTGAAAATGCCCTTTTGGCAAGCAACGGTCTGTCAATGTTGCCGTCAGAAAGGATAATATCCTGACCGAAAACACCCGAAACAGCCTTCAAGCATACGGAACCGGGAGTGTAAAGATTTTTTACAATCTCGTCAGCATTTATAACGCACATTCCCGTTTTTGGCAAAATATGCCGAAACCGTGCTTTTTCCCGCACCGCTCTGTCCCGTAAGACCGACAATTTTAATTCTGTTCAAGGTCAATCACCTCAAAGCCTGCCGCTCTTATAAGTCGGTTGTAAACAGCCATTCCGACGCCGTTCGTTTTTGGCAGTCTTGAATATACAACCTTAACGCTGTCGTCCTCATCAATTCTGCGAAGCTCGTCAAAAAGCGTGTGGGCCTGTCTTGTATAGTCGTTTCGTTTTCCGAGAGAGAAAACGGGAGTTTTCAAAAGCGGAATATCCTCGTCGCAACAGAGTGCAGCAACTCCCTTTGCCGCCTTCTTGTTTACATAATCAATATATTGCTCATCGTTGCAATTAAGAAGTATTACTCTCGCCCTTGGCGCATAGTGCTTGTACTTCATACCGGGGCTTGCAACCTTTACATTGTCTGCAAGTTTGTGCAAAACCGCATCATCAACTTCAACCTTGCCGAGAACACTCTCGAGCATTTCAACCGTAATTCCGCCGGGGCGAAGTACCCTCGGAACATCTCCCGCAAGAGTGATTACCGTGCTTTCAAGACCTACCTCACTTGCACCGCCGTCAAGAACAGCGTCGATTTTGCCGTCCATATCGTTCATAACATGCTGTGCGGTTGTCGGACTGGGTGAGCCCGAAATATTTGCCGAAGGTGCGGCAAGAACCGTACCCGATTCACGGATAATCGCCTGTGCGGTTTTGTGGCTCGGAAAACGGATTGCAACCGTGTCAAGTCCTGCCGAAACTTCATTCGGAATAACATCCGACTTTTTTCATAATCATTGTGAGCGGTCCGGGCCAGAACGCATCGGCAAGTTTTTTTGCCGTGTCGGGGATCTTCGTCACAAGGTTAAGTCTTTCAATATCGGAAAAATCGCAGATGTGGACAATCAGCGGATTATCCCCGGGTCTGCCCTTTGCTTTAAAAAATCTTCTTTACGGCCTCGGGGTTGAGTGCGTCAGCCGCAAGTCCGTAAACTGTTTCGGTCGGGATTCCTACAACACCGCCGTTTTTAAGCAACTCTGCGGCGGTTTTTATATCTTCCTCTGTATTTTTTTTAACAACAATGTTTTCACAATTATCACCGGATTATTTTTCCATACTTTCTTTGAGCTTTTCGGCTCTGTCAGCGGCAACAAGTGCGTCAATCACTTCGTCAAGGTTGCCGTTGAGAATTTCTTCAAGCTTGTAGAGAGTAAGACCGATTCTGTGGTCGGTTACTCTGCCCTGCGGATAGTTATATGTGCGGATTCGCTCACTGCGGTCGCCCGTACCTACCTGCATTTTTCTGTTTTCGGCAATTTCACTCGCCTGTTTGTCCTGTTTTTCCTTGAGAAGTCGGCTTTTAAGAACTTTAAGAGCCTTGTCCTTGTTTTTGTACTGACTTCTCTCGTCCTGACACTCAACTACCATACCTGTGGGCAAGTGAGTGATTCGGATTGCGGAACTTGTTTTGTTGATATGCTGACCGCCTGCACCGCTTGAACGGAAGGTGTCAATTTTGAGGTCATTCGGATCAATTTCAAGCTCAACATCTTCTGCCTCAGGCAAAACCGCAACGGTTGTTGTCGATGTGTGAACTCTGCCCTGACTTTCGGTTTCGGGTACTCGCTGAACACGGTGAACACCGCTTTCGTACTTAAAGCGTGAGTATGCTCCCTCGCCCTTTATCATAAAGGAAATTTCCTTGTAACCGCCGATTTCGGTTTCATTGGCATTGATAATCTCGATTTTAAAGCCCTTTTTTTCGGCATACATCGAGTACATTCTGAACAGAACCGCACTGAACAGAGCCGATTCCTCACCGCCTGCACCGCCACGGATTTCAACGATAACATTTCGTTCATCGTTCGGATCCTTCGGCAAAAGCAGAATTTTCAAATCTTCCGCAAGATTTTTGATATTATCCTTAGCCTCGTCAAGCTCGATCTGAGCAAGCTCTTTAAGCTCTTTGTCGCTTGTTTCCTCAAGAATTTCAAGGCTGTCTTTTTCGGTTTGAACAGCCTCTTTGTATTTACGGTAGGTCAAAACGATTTCCTCAATCGACTTGATTTCCTTCATAATTTTCTGATATTCCTCGGGATTGCCCGCTACTGACGGCTGGTAGAGCCTTTCGGAAAGCTCGGAGTACCTTTTGTCAAATATTTCGATTTTTTCAAACATATATATCTTACTCCGTCAAAATTTTTTTAATATTTTTTTTCAATCTTTGCACGGGGCGCCATAACCTCTCTGCCGCATTTTTTCGCATTTTATCTTAAAATCCATTCCCACACGCAGAATTTCAAAGGTTTTGCAACCGCATGGGTGCTGTTTTTTCATCTCAACTCTGTCGCCAACGCTGATATCCACAAAAATCACCCTCCTGCAAATTTTTTACATTTTTCACATTTTGAATTTCTATGATTATTTACATCACTTTAGAGATGCAAATAATCTGCACTTAGATTATACAACAGAGAGATTTAAAAATATCAACCAATGCCGATAATTCCGAGAAGTCCCGTATATTCAAGCGAAAGGGCAACGGAATTGAAATCAGCAGAGAAAATGCACTCTGTTTTACATCCTTGAACAAAATTCCGATGCTTGCAAGCCAAAGTATAAATTCGGGGGAAGTACAGAATTCTGAAATCGGCAAAGTTGAGATTAAATGCAAAGCAACAGAATATTGCTATGAGTACGGAAGAAATTCCGATTGCAAGCGCACCCCGCCCCCTTGCATACCAAATCAGAAATGCCAAAAACGGCGATACAACAGCAAGAATCAGCCACCTCATAAGGTACGGAATATCGGGATAAAAGCCTGCAAAAACACTTGTCCACACATAGTACCCTATTAACATTCCCACAAAAAACGCAAAAACATTAATTCCTGCTTTTAAGGGTGATTTGCTGAATACGGCAAGGCACACGGCAATAAAAATCCACGGTGCCGTTCTGCCCAAAAAGTTTGACAAATCAAAAGCCAATCGAGAAAGCTCGGCAGCCTGTTCAAATCAAGAAACTTTGCGACAATTCCCATGCCACCGCCAAAAAGCAAAGCAAAGAATGTTGTCATAATTTGTTTTGGTACGGACATTTTGCCCGATACCTTTCGGGTTTTATTCAAAATTTTTAACATAAAATCCTCGTTTCATCTACATCAAAAGGACTTCTCAAAAAAAAGAAGTCCTCTTTAATCTTAATTATTCCGCACTGTTTTGCTCACCGAAAACCTTTAAAATTTCGTCCTTGTGAGCCATAATCGCATCGTAGCCCTCCTGAATGGTTTCGTCAACGCTGTCCATTGAGAAAAGCTGTGTGTTTTCGTTCTTGATATCAATTGCGAGGTCAGCCATTTTCTTTGACTCTCTTGTGCCGTCAATTGAATAAACATCAAGCGCACGCCAAATAACCTTAATAAGACCGCCAAGGCCTGCGTCGGGATTGTAGGTCATAATATCAAAGCCGATTGCAAGAACCTTGCCGACGCCCATATCACGCAGAATTTTTACGGGCAAATTGTCCTTTGAACCGCCGTCAATAAAGTTGTACTTGTCATAAGGACAGGTTGTGTAAATTGCAGGGAACGACATACTTGCACGAACAGCAGTTTCAAGCGGAGCGCCTGTTATGTAGTGAATATGCTCGTTTTCAAGATTTTCTTCCTCGGTTGTAAAAAAATACATTCATCGGTTGTAAGCGTGTCAACCGTACAGATTGAAAGGTTAATCGGAAGATTTTCAAAGCCTGTTATACCTTTTTCATTCATAATGTCACGGATAACATCTTCAATCAGTTCACCCGACTTGATGCCGTCTTTCTGAATCTTTTTTATTTAGAATAAGCTGTGCAAGCGATTTGAAAATAAGGCCGTTGTCGATTTCGGCAAGAGTTTTCCAATGCTTTTTTTGCAACTCTTTTCATTTCATCGGAATCACAGCCCATTGCAACGATTGCCGCCATTGCCGCACCCGAGCTTTTTGTACCCGAAACATACTGTGGATGGATTCCGAGTTCATAAAGAGCCTGAACAGCACCGATGTGAGCAATACCTTGAAGTCCGCCGCCCGAAAATGCTACACCGATAGAATTTTTGCGATCGATTTTATCCGAATGCATTTTAAACACCTCTGTTAATAAAAACGATAAACATTGCAATACGACTCGGTTTCAACAAAATAGTCGTACCAGTTGTAGAAATCTTCAAAGCTGTAATCAGCCTGAATAAGCTCATAATTCTTAAATTTTGTGTTTTCCGTTATGTATTTAAGCACATCATCTTTGTCTGCAAGGCGGGAAACATAAACCGTTACCTCGTCAAGTGACGCAAGCTTTTTGTCCGTTTTGAGTTTTTCCATGCTGTCGGTTTCCTGCTTATTTGTGTCGCCGTTAAACATAAATGCCTCGGCAAGTGAAGAAACCTTTCCGTTGGTGATAACTCCTCGTTTTTTTTCGGCAAATTCTTCAAGCTCATCACCGAGGAGTCGGAGAGAACTTTGAACTCTGAACAATCATTGTGCTGTCGTAGTTCATAAACTTGTCAATACACTTGTTCCATTCCAGCATTGCAGTTCCGACAAAAATGCAGTTGTCTGTCTTTGGCTCATAGAGATTTGTTTTGCCGTATGTGTAATAGGGCTTAACCGTAACAAACGCTGTGACTGACGCAAGCAAAATGCATACAGGCACGGCAAGGCGTATCTTCTGATTTTTTGAAAAGTGTGAAAATTCTGATGAACTAGAATGCAAAAAGCATCGCAATCAGCGGAAGTGACGCCATAACATAGCGGTCGCTGTTAAACGGTGAAACAAGTGAAATGCCGATGAAATAGCAAACTGCCGGAACTACGGCAAACATCGCCTTTTTAGGAATTTTTTACCTTTTTCACAAAACGGAAATAAATTCCGAATCCGACAACTGCGGCTGTACAAAGTCCGAGCAGCCAAACCTGATTGATGAACATATCCTTTGCAAGAATCTGGAACATAGGTGCAAAGCTTGTAGAAAACATAGGTCACAACCGTAATCATATCAAGCGCCGACATATCAAGCGAACTGAGTACACGGTTGCAGCCGAGTACATTCGAGATTATGTACGGATAAATGCAGAGTGCAAGTCCTGCACCCAAAACAGCCGCAATAATGTACTTAATAAGGTCTTTACCGCACTTTTCCTTGATTTTGAACACAAGGAAAACAAGTCCCGTAAGTCCTGCAAAGAGGATGAAATAATACTGGGTAAGCACACCGCAAAGCACTGTAACTGCAAGCAGAATGCAGTCCTTTATGCCGACGGTGTTCTTTTTTTCTCATAGAGCTTTATGCTCATATAAACAAACGCAAGCACCCAGAAGGTAAGCGTTGCGTACATTCTGAGATAAATTGTCGTGGTAATACACGCAATACTCAGAGCATATGCCCCCACACCGATCAAGGCGTAAAGATTGTTGCCCGTGATTTTCCGTCCGATTTTATAAAGCATAATCAAAATGCCTGCCATGGCAAGCACATTTATTGAATAGGCAAGCCATTTTGAGAACACGCCCGGAAAGAACGAACAGACCGTGTGAACAAGTGCGTAATAGAGAGGCGGATGCGACGCATCTATAATCTGATTTTCATATACCTGAGCATAGTCGAATCTGTCATCGGGCGACACGGCAAGATACTCGTTGAAATCCTCGGGACTGTTCCAACCTCCGTCAACATTAAGCTGTTTTGAGGAATTTGCAAGGTTATAGGTCAGAAGCTCGTCCTCATGAAAGCCCTGTTTTGAAAACATATAAACCGTGCTTATGACAAGGCTCACCGCAATAATAACCGCAAGAATTATTCTTGCCTTTTTGTTGTCGATTTTCATATAAAATTCTCCGTAATAATCAAAATTAAAATCAGCCGACAATTTTGTGCCATTCAAACGGCAATTTTCGGCATTTCGCATTTAAATGATTATACCACAAATACGGTCACAATAACAATAGACTTTACAAAAATTTTGTATGTAATGCGTTTTCGGGCAAACAAAAATGCCGACAGAAAAATCCGTCGGCACAAATGATTTGTAAGATTTTGATTATTTTTTAGCTGTTGTTTTTCTTTTCGGCAGGCTTTTCAGCTTTTACGGTTTTGCTTTCAGCCTTTACGGCAGTTTCGGTTTGTTTCTCGACTTTTTCAGCCTTAACTGCTTTTTTTCTGCTTTTGCAGCTTTTTTCTCAACCTCAGCAGGAGCAGGAGTTTCCTCCTTAACTGCTTTTACTGCCTTTTTAACGGGCTTTTCGGGAGCGGGTTCGGCTTTCTTTTCAACCTTTTCAGCGGTTGCTTCTGTCTTTGCAGACTTTGCTTCAACCTTTACTTTTTCTGCCTTATCTTCCTTTTTTATGGCAGCCTTTGCCGATTTCTTTGCCTTTTCGGCTTTAAGCTTTGCAAGAGCGGCGTCCTTCTTTGCCGTAGTCTTTTTTCTTTACGGGAAGAGCCAGCTTCTTTTTTTAAGCTTGAAATACATAACAGCAAGCGGCGGAACTGTGATTTCCATTGAATAGTTGAGCTCATGGTCTTTCTTCTTTTTAGCCTTGAGCTCGCCCTCGTTTCTGATTCCGCAACCGCCGAATTCTTCGGCCTCGGAGTTGAACACTTCTTCGTAAATGCCGTATTCGGGCACACCAACAACATAGTTATCGTGCTGAACAGGCTGGAAGTTACATACGCAGATGATTTCACTGCCGTCATAAGCAATTCTGCGGAACGAAATGATGCTGTTCTTGTAGTCATCAAGTGCAATCCACTGGAAACCGTCCCAATCATAGTCGTTTCTCATGCATGGCAGGAACATCACGATAGAACTTGTTTACCTCAGCAAAGAAAAGGTTCAGCTGACGGTGCTTTTCAAATGAAAGAAGGTTCCATTCAAGCTCCTCGTTCGCATTCCACTCGTCAAACTGACCGATTTCACTGCCCATGAACATAAGCTTCTTACCCGGGTGAGCCATCATATACGCTACGAAACCTCTCACACCGCTGAACTTCATATCATAGTCGCCGGGCATTTTATTGATGAGAGAACCCTTGCCGTAAACAACTTCATCATGAGAAATCGGGAGCATGAAGTTCTCGGAAAAAGCATAAACCATGCTGAATGTAAGGGTGTCGTGGTGATAATTTCTCCACAACGGATCAAGTGAGATGTACGAAAGCATGTCGTTCATCCAACCCATATTCCACTTGTAGTCAAAGCCGAGTCCCATATCCTTAATCGGATAGCGTGTAACATTCGGCCATGCCGTACTTTCTTCGGCAATCATCATAGCCTCGGGGTGGAACATATGTACAACCGTGTTGAGCTTCTGCAGGAAATCAACGGCAACAAGGTTTTCTCTTCCGCCGTATGCGTTTGCAATCCACTCGCCGTCTTTTCTGTTGTAGTCAAGATAAAGCATTGATGCAACGGCGTCAACACGGATACCGTCAACATGATACTTGTCAAGCCAGGAACATTGCAGATGAAAGGAGGAAGCTTGTTACCTCATATCTGCCGTAATTGAAAATATATGTACCCCATTCCTTGTGTTCACCGATACGGGGATCTTCATATTCATAACAGCCTGTACCGTCAAATCTGCCAAGACCGTGAGCGTCCTTCGGGAAGTGGGCAGGAACCCAGTCAAGGATAACGCCGATGCCCTCTTCATGACATCTGTCCACAAAATACATAAGGTCTTTCGGCTCACCGTAACGGGATGTTGCGGCAAAGTAGCCTGTCACCTGATATCCCCAGCTGCCGTCAAACGGATATTCTGTAAGAGGCATAAACTCAATGTGAGTGTAGCCCATATTCTTAACATAAGGAATAAGCTCATCAGCAAGGTTGCGATAGCTGAAAACATTGCCGTCCTCATACTTACGCCAAGAACCTGCGTTTACCTCGTAAACATTGATAGGCATATTCTTGTGCGGATGCTCTTTTTGTAATCATACCACTTTTCATCATGCCACTCGTAGCCGTTAATCTCGTAAACACGGGATGCGTTGTCGGGACGAGTCTGGCAATGAAAAGCATAAGGATCGGTTTTGAGCCTTCTCTCATGCCACGGGGTTTCGACACAATATTTATAGCAGGCAAACTCGGGAATTCCCTCAATAAACAACTCCCAGACGCCGCCGTCCGAGATTTTGTACATAAAGTTTGCGTCATTGTTCCAGTCGTTAAAATCACCGACCACCGAAACGGACAATGCGTTCGGTGCCCATACTCTGAAAACAACGCCCTGACGGCCGTCCCAGTTCACAAAGTGTGAGCCTAAAAATTCATAAGCACGAACAGATTCGCCCTGTAAAAACTGATCAAGCGGCGCTCTTTCGTCATTGATTTTAAAAGCCATAGTAACCCTCTTTTCTGCGATTGTAGGCAGTTCTTCAATAATACAAGTATAGTATAATATATTTTCACCAAATATACAAGTGGTAAAAACGATTTTTATGTAAATAATTTTTGTCGGTTTGCCTGAAATATTGTCAGTTGCTGTGAAAATCGTTCCAAAAAAAATAGTCATGGAATGCGTGTTTCATCCGTAATTTTTATTTTTGACACACTTATCCCATACTGTTATAATATACAATAACGAAAGCATAAACAAGCGACAATTACGCTACTTTCGTTGGAAAACCGACTAATTTTAAAATCAGGTGATTATCTTTGGACATAAGAGTTATGAAAAGCAAGAAAAGTATTTTTTGACGCATTTGTAAATCTGCGTTCAAAAAAAGAACTGCGCAAAATTACCGTTAAGGAGCTTTGTGAAAAAGCACTCATCAATAAATCTACCTTCTACACATATTATGAGGATATGTTCGACCTTTCGGACAAAATTGAAAGCGAGATAGTTGACGGCATTGTAAGTACCATAAGCAATCCGCAGATGATGATTGACGAGCCCGTAAAATTTTATCGCAATCTTCTGGGTGCAATGACCGAAAACAAGGCACTGACAAAACACGGTTTTTTCCGGTTCACAACATCCCAATCTTATAGTAAAGCTTTCAAAATCATTGAAAAATATGATTTTCGAGAACTGCCCGGAATATATAAACGATAAGAAATTCTGCACACTTCTTGACTACGCAATCTACGGCGGATACTATGCCTTTGTTGAAAATCAAGAGAACACAAACGATTATTCGGATGAACTTATTGAATCGGTTTCAGTGATTTCCGAGCATATGACAAAACTCATAAAAGCAAGCATTCCAACCCTTAAGAGCAATAATACATAAAAAGACTTTTTGCATATTTTTCAAGCTGTATTATTCGTTAATTTGTGCAAAGTGCGATTTTTGTCGAACTTCAAAATATTTATTTAAAATCGCTGTCGATTGTGATAGAATATATTCGGTTTTATAAGAGAGAAAGGAGAGTCGGTCAGACTGCCGTTTAGGAGGCGTTTGAAGTCTGTCCGAAAAAGAAGTTATGGAAATTAACACACTTGATATTCTGAAAAATCTTGCCATAATCCTTGTTGCGGCAAAGCTTCTCGGTATTGTTGCCAGAAAGCTCGGCGCACCGCAGGTTGTGGGTGAGATTATTGCAGGCCTTATCGTAGGACCTTGTATGCTTAATTTTGTTTCGTATGACGGGTTCATCTCAGGTATGGCTGAAATCGGCGTTATATTGCTGATGTTCTCGGCAGGTCTGGGAACGGATCTTAAAGAGCTTATCAAAACAGGACCTGTTGCCTTGCTTGTTGCGTTTGCCGGTGTAATCGTTTCGGTTGCAGGCGGTGCGGCTGTTTACCTTGTATTCGGCTTTGGTGACGGTGACCTTGCGATGCTTGAGGCTGTATTTATGGGAACAATCCTTGCGGCAACCTCGGTTAGTATTACTGTTCAGGCTCTTAAAGAAATGGGACACCTGAAAGGAAGAGTTGCAACAACAATTCTTTCAGCCGCAATTATAGACGATGTTATCGGCATTGTACTTCTCACCGTTGTAATCGGTTTCAAAAGCCCCGATGTTCAGCCTGCGTCCGTTTGCATCAACATTGTACTTTTCTTTGTTCTTGCATTTATACTCGGCTTTGCACTTTATTTTCTCTTCAAGTGGCTCGACAAGCTCTGGCCGCACTCAAGAAGAATCCCGATTTTCGGTCTTGTTCTCTGCTTTGCGTGTGCATATTGTGCGGAAGAATTTTTCGGAATTGCAGACATCACAGGCGCATATGTTGCAGGTATTATCCTCTGTAACATCAAGGATTCACAGTACATCGAAAGAAAGATGGATGTCAGCTCGTACATGATTTTCGGACCTGTATTCTTCGCAAGTATCGGACTTCAGACAAGCTTTAACGATTTCAACCTTTCAATGCTCTGGTTCTCAATTGCACTCGTTGCAGTTGCACTTTTGACAAAGGTTATCGGCTGCGGCGGTACGGCAAAGCTTTGTAAATTCAATATGCCCGACTCGCTCAAAATCGGCGTAGGTATGATGAACCGTGGTGAGGTTGGTCTTATCGTTGCCAAGAAGGGACTTGACACAGGTCTTATGGCACCGCAGTTTTTTGCTCCTATTATTATTCTCATCATCGTTTCATCGCTTGCAACACCTATTCTTCTCAAGGTAGTTTACAAGAAATGGCCGGGTAAAGAAAATGAGGAGGCAGACAACCGTTCGGAAAAGCTTGCCGAAAACGAAAAGTATCTTACTCAGGAAGTTGTCGGTGCAACCTACAACATCACAGAAGATAATTTCAAAGATAAAAGCAAAGACGAATAATTTAATACAATAACCTAAAAGGACAAATGACCATCATCAAGTCATTTGTCCTTATTTTTATATCTGTAAATTGTCAATCGTTATCGTAAAAATCTTCTGCACAGGGCAAAAATGCCTTGTCAAATTCACTTTTCGCCAAAAGCCACAGCTTGATGTACATTGCAATCGGTGATGCAGGAGGCAGAGCTTTTATATTAAGCCCGTCAAAATTTCAGCTTACTTTCGTAATAAAAGCCCTTGCACGCACCCGTCAAAAAAAATACGGGAATATTCATTTCTTTTTTGCTTTTTTGACAAAAGTCGTTCAAAGCCTTGCCGTCTGTATTCAGCGTACCCGAATGGAATCCCTCAAGTAAAACGGCTTTTACATTTTCCGTTATTTCAGGATACTGCATACCGACCGTTGCGGAAATTTTCAGCACATTGCTGTTATCCGAAAGTCGGACGCTTTCATCAAAAGCAAACTCGCTTTTTAATGCCTTATAACGGGTATTCTTCACAAAAAGTCCGTTCTGAATTTTTCCGTAGCTTTCGTCAAAAATGCTGTGCAGTTCGTCGCTGTATGCCGAATGTGCAAGCAGTCTTGACGCTCTGTGAATTGTCACGGGCAAATCTGCGTTTTTATACGAAACAAAAACACCGTTTCCGCTGGCCGATTTTATAAAGTCAATCGCACCGACAAAATTTTTTTCAAAGCCGTTTGAACGGGCTGTCATCAAGCGGATAATTTGCCGAAACAAGCACAATCGGCACATTTAAGCCGTCAAAAAAATATAAGCAAGAAATGCAGAGGTGTATTGCAAAGTGTCCGTTCCGTGAGTTACAACAATGCCGTCATAGCTGTTCAAATCATAGCTTTGCAGACAGTCGGCAAGCATGTTCATGTGACTGCCCTCAAGATTTTCGCTGAGGACGGTATAAGGCTCAGCCGTGTCAAAATCAACATCGCCGTACCTGTCAAGATACATCTGCGTGAGCATATATTTCTGCTCATTGTCGGGTGAAAGCACCTCGCCCTTACGCACACAGCCGATTGTACCACCCGTAAAAACAACAAGAATTTTCATATACTCACCTCTTTCATATTCTGCCCTTAAACAATTATAAATAAACTATTTATTTTCCTTGCCCGTGATTTTTTCGATTGTGATTTCATAAACGCCTGTCATACTGCCCGATTTCTCTATGCACCTTTTTCCGCTTTCGATAAATTCGGGAGCATATTTTTCAACAATCAGTTCAAGCCCTCTGTTCTTGTTTTTAACCGATTTTGCAATCGTACCGAACACAACCGCACTTTCGTATTTTGAAGTCAGTTTTGCACCGTCAATTCTGTTGTTTTGAACCGTGCAGAACGAAACCTTGTTGCTGTATTCAACATTTTTCAGTTTCAAACCCGAATTCGGAGCGCAATGGAAATAAATTTTGTTGCCCTCAACGGCAAAATTTACAGGCACACCGTAGGGATAGCCGTCCTCGCCGATTGTTGACAAAATGCCGTATTCACCGTTTTTAAGGATTTCATAGGCTCTTTCTTCGGTAGTTTCCCTGTCTTTTTTCTACGCATCTTTTCGTTCATTATTCAACTCCGATATCGTTCATAACCATGCCCGTAATCATCTTCGGATAGAAATATGTTGACTTCTGCGGCATCTTTTCACCGGCGGCGGCAACATCTCGGATTTCGGTTACTCTTGTCGGATTAAGCACAAACGAGCATTGGAACTTGCCGTTGTCAACGCCCTCAACAGCCTCTGAGAAAAATTTGGTGTATGTAAGGTTAATCTGATTTGCCATATTTTCCTTATCAATGCCGAAAATTCTTTCAAGCACAAGTGAATGGAGGACGGTAACATCAAGCTGTCTTGACGGTTCGCTCAATTCGGGAAGAAGCTTGTCCATAATGTCAAGACTTTTCAGCACAAGCCTGTACCATTTTCCGTTTCCGACATAGAATCCGAATGCCTTTTTGCCCTCGTCATAGAGCTTTGCAAGCTCGCTTTCCATATTGTCCGTGCCGTTCATTTCAGTTACATCAAAATATTCCCTGCAACCATCAAGAACTTTTTCAACATTAAAGTCCGGCAAATCACGCACAAGGCGGTGTGTCGGGAATACAACAAGTCCCGGATGCTCCATGTCAACAAGGTAAATCATCTGATAATCACAAGGATCGCCAACCTTTGAAAGACCGTTTTCACGGCAGTAGTTTCGATAGTTTAGAGCGGTTTCATAGCGATGGTGACCGTCTGCAATATAGAGCTTTCTGTCGGCAAAATCTGCACAAAGCTTTGCGATTACATTTTCATCCGTAACAATCCAAAGTCTGTGAGTAACACCCTCACCGTCGGTAAATTCAAGCTTTGGTGTGTCCTTAGATTCATTATCAATTGTTGCAAGAGTTGTATGCTCGCTGTCCATATAAAGGGCATAAATCTGACTGAAATTGCAGTTTGTTGCCTTCATAAGATTAAGTCTGTCCTCTTTAGCCTTTGAAAGAGTGAACTCGTGCGGAAGAATGATTCCCTTTTCAAACTCTTCAAGATGAACACGGGCGATGATACCCTTGATGCTCTTGCGTTCGCCGTAAGCCGTAAATTCTTCCTCATAAACATAGATTGCAGGCTTGTCCTCGCTCACAAGAACGCCCCTGTTCCGCCACATATCAAGGATTTCTCTTGCTGTCTGATACGGGTTTTCGCCCTCTTTCGGAAGCTCAAGCCGAATGATATTATACTCGTTTTCACTGATATAACCGAGTCTTTGTTCCTCACTTATGATGTCATAAGGCGGACAGCAAAGCTGAGAAATTTCACCTGCTTTTTTCCGTGTTGTAACGCATTCCTCTGAACGCTTTTATTTCTGCCATATTAAAAACCTCCAAATTATTTTTCGGTCAAGTGTATCTTCACCGTCTGTATAAGGCAATTATAACACAAGCAGTTGATTTGAACAAGTGAAAAGTAAGTTTATTTAAATTTACTGTGCAAAACCACAATGAATATTACGGCATAAAAATCATTGACAATCAAAGGAAAGTTTGATATAATATTTTTTGCGTAAGCTGATTACGATATTTGACATTGCATAAACATCTTGTCAAATGAAAACAGAATACGCGCCAATAGCTCAGTTGGTTAGAGCTACCGGCTCATAACCGGTCGGTCCGGGGTTCGAGTCCCTGTTGGCGCACCAAAGAAGAAAAAGTACCCAAACGGGTACTTTTCTTTTTATTTTACCGTTATGCGTGAACAGGGACTCGAAGGCGAGCGTTAAGAAAACAGTCCGGCGGACTGTTTTTAGCGAGAGCGTTGATGAATTTTTAGCTTTGAACAAGCCGCAACAAGCGAGGTAGAATAACTTAGATAGATAAAACACCTGTTGGCGCACCAAAAAAGAAAGTACTCAAACGGGTACTTTCTTTTTTTGTTTTTACTCTATCTTTTTCCAACAATACTTTTTCATAAAATCTGCAATTACGGTTATATCTTCACCCTCATAGTATTTTACAAGCAGTCTTTTTAAATTCAGGCACTTCCTTTTCAGGAATCACCAAAAATCCGCCACCGTGTGAAATAAGATAGTGATTTGCAAAAATTACAGAGGCACGCTTGTTACCGTCAAGAAATATTTGTGTTTTCATACAATAAAGGCACAACTTAATTGCCGTATTGATAACTTCATCACTTTCTTCTATAATTTCACGGATTTTTTCTTTTACATCCAACTCATTAGGCAACGGTGGAACATATGAAGAACCTCCGATAGTAACCGGAACTCCTCTAATTCTTCCGCCTTCCGCAAAAAATCCTTCATTAACAACTCTTGCTATATGGCTGAGCATATAGTAATCGGAACGACTTGCTATTACATCACGATCCAAAATAAATTCCCATGCGTGTTTTAAATTCAAAATTTTCTGAACATCTGTTGCAGTCACACCAGAAATTTTACCGTTATCTATGATTTCTTCAGTTTGTGGGAATGATGTAGCAACACCCTCAAGAACAGCCTGATCATATACATTCATTTTCATATTTGCACGGGCAAACGCAATATTGTTTATAACATCAGAAGAAAGTTCATCTTCTGAATATCCCGCATTTGCAAGTTGTTTATCTATACTGCGAAGTTCTTTCCTGATTTCACGGGCTTCTCTGGCATTGCGGAGGAGCAAATTATATAATTCTTCCGTATATGCACCTACATAAGTTGATGTCTGTTTTCCTGCAACACGCTTTCTCACATAAAGATATTTTTCATTACCTCGTTCCTTAATTTCGGGAGTTCCGTCATACGGCATTAAATTTAACCTTGCATTAAGGTCAGCACGGCTTCTTAGTAACTCTTGTATTTCATTGTATTTTGCGGCCATTATAATTCTCCTTTGGGGTACATTCTCTTGGAAAAGTATAATACAATTCTCCCCAACAGTCAATGCACCTTGGGGAACATTTTTTGCATTTTAAAGCCTAATTCGTTCCCCAATAATAAATTTCAAACATATTATATCCTACTCAAGTTCTTTTTTATGAAATCCATTAACACCAACAAATTCCAAAACAACCCTTATCTCACAAGCGGATAAGGGTTGTTTTTATTCATTAATTTTACTCTTTTTGAATTCGAGATACTTTATATAGTCAAGCACATCGCCACATTCCTCTTTTGTAAATGACTGCGGAAGAGAAAAAAGAGCGAATGTTGCGGTTAAACGAGAGCGGTTCGTCAATCAGACCGATGAGATAGTCAACCGACACATCAAAAAGTTTTGCAATGATTATTTTTGAATTATCATCTGGATCACTGCGGTTACATTCGTATGATGATATCGTATAGTGTGACACGCCCAAAAGCTCTGCAAGCTGTGCCTGCGACACGCCGTGGTCTTTGCGAAGTTCCTGTAAGCGTTCACCAATCATAATATCACCTCATATATTTAATAACTTAATTATAAGTATTTTTTGCGAATTTTTATTTAAAATTATGAGAAATTTTAGATTTTTAATTGACAAGTGTGAAAATCTGCATTATAATTCTCATATAAGCTGTGAATTTTCACAGTAATTAAGGAGGAACGGAAAATGAAAAAAGAAAATCGCAATTATACTCGCTATATTAACTTTGACATCAATTACAGCTTGCGGACAATCAAACGGCAATAACTCATCTTCAAAAAAACAGAAAGTTCATATTCATCTTCTGATAATTCTAAATCAGAAAAATCCAGTCATAAAGAAAGCACCTCAAATACAGAGGATACAACTGTGGTTGAAGAAACAACAAAGAAACCCGAATCTTCATCAACAAAAAAGATGTTTCAACGCTTGATGGCATTGAAGCTACAGTAAGTGAGGATGTAGAAAATACAATTTCTGGGTTAGAAAAAGAATTTGACTCGCTTAAATCAGAAATTGATACATATGATAAATATTTACAAAATACATCTGAAATTGAAGATTTCTATAATAAAATAGTTAAGACAAACGAATATGTTTGTAGCAGACTATATGAATACGCATTAGAATATGCAAACAATGTTGTCAATTCAAATTCAGACTCATACGATAAATATGATGATCTTAAAGGCATTTACGATTGTATTTATGATGATGCAGGAAAAGATATCTATAACGGAATATACGACGGTGTCCTAAAGGATATGTATAAGGCTTTCTACGAGGGAGTTCTTGACGATTCCCCTGATGATGACGGGTATAGTAAATGGTCAGACACTTGTTCTCAGGAATATGATTGGTACTCAGATGCTTGTTCCGATACCTATGATTTTTATTCTGACACTTCTTCAGATATATATGATTTTTACTCAGATGTAGGAAGTGCAATATATAAAGACGACATGAGCAAAGCACAAAAACGCATCGATAAATTTGAAGCAAAAATAGAAAAGCTGAAAAACAATAAGTAATTGTTTTTATATTAAAAATACGATTTGTGAATTAAGCAACAGGCTGTACAGATTGCGTACAGCCTGTTTTTGTGTGGATATTAAAATGTAGCGACGAACCGTGTTCTCCACTACTAAACATCGGTAACTTTCTGACATCTATATAAATTTATTTTACATAAATTCTGTGCCTTTACTTGCGTGTGTCCGATTAACCTCGCTATATTTTCCGTTTTTCAATTTTTAACTTAATTTGAGTCAATGTCCGTTCTCCGTAATTCTGATTGCAACGGCGGTGACATCGTCCTCACGGTCGGCCTTACGGTGCTTTACCGCCTCGTCAACAACAGCCTTTGCAAGATCCTGGGTACTGCCCTCATTCCATGTGCGAATAAGCTTTTCGAGCCATTTGTCATCGCCCGTAATTACACCGTCTGATACCATAACAATCATATCCCCCGTTGTCAGATTTACCGTGTCGGTTGAAAATTTTATACCGTTTAGAATTCCTGCAGGGAGCGATGGCATTTCACAAACCGTTACCCTGCCGTTTTTTTCTTTACAAATGTTACGGGTGCGCCTGCTTTTTTAAAAGTGGTTTTGCCGGTGTAGAGGTCAACACTTGTGACATCAACCGTTGAAAGCGATTCGTCCTCACTTTTCACCATGAGGGCTGAGTTCACAATCTGCAAACAGCTGTCGGCTGAAAGTCCCGCCCTTAGCAGTCTTGTCATAACAGACGCCGCCATATTGCCGTCAACGGCAGCTCTGCCGCCCGTACCCATACCGTCACACACGAGCGCATATGTTTTGCCGAAACCGTCATTGAAATAATTTATGCAGTCACCGCAGAGCTTACCGTTGTCGGCGGTGTGCTGGTCGCTTCCGATTTCAACATCAAACACGGGCATTTCGCACATTGCAATACGGATTCTGTTGCCCTCACGGCTGATTGTCGGAAGGTCAAATCTTCTTCCGCAACAGCGTGAAATCTCACGCATAACCTCGCCCTTAGAAAGCTTTTCGGACTTATTCGAGAGCGTAAGTTCCACGCTCATTCTTCCGCCGTTTGACACAAGGCAGATGCACTCCTCAACAATTGCACCGAGGCTTGTGAGGGCGCTGATTATCCGTTGTGCAGATTCGTTATCGCACCGCATTGTGTTGCGAAATTCATCAGCCAAATCGTGGAGAATATCGCCGATTCCGGAAAACTGCCCTGCAACAACGCTCCGCACATCGGTAATCCTTTTTGTTGTGCCTCAAGCGCCGACTGATATTCACGGTAGGTTTGCGTTCATTGAACGGGCAATTTCGCCTTTTTACAGCAGTTTTTTACGAAAGATTTTTCAACATCTCTTTCGCCTATCGTGCCGTTCGATTCAAGATACTCTTCAAGCCTTGCAAAATCGTCACGGGTAACACCGCCCTTGTGTTCATAGCAGTACATTTTCAGTCCGCAGGTTTCGCAGACTTCATTTCTTGTACCCTCACAAACAGCGTCAAATGTGGGCGAATAGAGCTTTTTCATCTTTTCGGAAACTTTTGAAACATCGTTTTTTCACATTGCCGACTGCCTTTGAGGCAAAGTCGAGTCGCATAACAATATTTTTTCGCAGAGCCTCTCCGAGCGATGTATTTTTATCGCTTGAAAACACGGGCGAAATCACATTGCCGACCTCTTTCGGAAGAACCATAAACACCGCACTTGCGGCAAGGCTTTCAACAAGCACACCCGACGGTGTTCCGAACTGCGAACCGAACGCAAGGCACATCACACCGTTTGAGATTACAAAGGCAATCGCACAACCCAATTTTCCGAGCTGTGAAAAAAGCCCCGCCATAAGTCCTCCGAATGCAAAACCTCCGCAGATGTAGCCGTTCTCTCTTGACGCAATGCTGAAAATCGCCCCTGTTGAAATTCCGCTGATTGCACCGCCCGTAACCGAGCCGTAGCGTGAACAGAGCAAAATGACGAGCATTGCAATAATTCTGCCGAGCGAGATATTCTGCCACGCAATACTGCCGAAAGCCAGAATCAGGATACACCCCGACATAACCACGCTTGCGGTTTCCTGTTGCGAAAAAACTTCAAAACTTCTGTTGTCGCCTGCAAGGTGCAGTGCTGTGCTGATAAAATATGCCGCCGCACCTGCAATTACCGCCTCGGTTACGCAATCGGCAAAGGTTGTCAGCGTGCTTGTGCTTACGAAAAGCAACGAAACACCCGTTGCAAAAAATCGGAACAAATGCCACAAGCGGAGCAAAAACCTTGCTTTTGGTAACCTTGTCAAGATCACCGAGCAGCCACCGCAGACCGCCTATTGCCGCCACAACGGCAAGGTAACGAAAGCTGTCCGAGGGTTTTAGCAGGACATAGCCGAATGCCGTGCCTAAGAGTGATGACAAAAGATACTTTCTCGGAACTGCCGCCGCAAATGATGCCCCGAACGGTGCAAGGCTTCCGAGAACCGCTCCCCGTGACACCAAAATTCCGCAGAGCAGACAACCTGCGTTTGTGAGCATTTTCCGCATAAAATCGCCCTGAACAGCGTCCTGTCTGCGAGCCAAAGTAGTTTTTGCTTCCATAAAAATCAACATCCCTTTAATGATTTACTTCTTTTTGTATTTTTATTATAGGATATTATGGGTAACAGTTTTGTCTTTTTGTGAATGAGAATTTTTATATTCTTTTTGTAGAAACAAAGCTTTGAAAAAACTTAATAAAGTAATTACGCAAAAGATTGTTCAACATTAAAAAAAGCCGTTGTTAAAATTCTGATTTTGCATTATAATGGAGTAAACCAAAGTGAAAGGACAAACAAAATGATTATAATGTCAGTTGACCTCGGAAAAGCACGCACAGGCATTGCCGTATGCGACAAAACCGAGTTTTTAGCGTCGCCATATACGGTTATTTTTGAAAAGTCACCGAAACAGTTGCTTGAAAAGGTGTCAAATACAGCCAAAGAAACAAAAGCCGAGCTTATTGTTGTGGGACTTCCGAAAAAAATATGGACGGCAGTGAGGGCGAAAGTGCACAGAATGCCAGAGCGTTTGCCGAAAATCTGAGCAATGAAACAGGCATTGAATGCGTTATGCAGGATGAGCGTGGAACAACAATTACGGCTCACAATTTTCTCAACACCACAAATACAAGAGGAAAAAAAGCGTAAAAATGTCGTTGACGAGGTTGCCGCCACAATAATTCTTCAGGATTATCTTGACAAAAAGAAAATCGGGCTTAAACAAATAAAATCATAAAAGATTTACCCGTCCGAATTGATTTCGGAGGGTTATTTAATGTACATTTTGAGAATTTTGTTGATTATTGTAATTATTTATGGTAGAATTTTTTCGGAGATTTAATCTCTGATTTTACTTGAGAGAGGGATTCTATGTTTTGTCCGAATTGCGGAAATCAATGTCCTGACGGCACAAAATTCTGTCAGTCATGCGGTACACCGCTCACAAACAATCAACAGCAAAACACTCAGCCTGATTTTAACAATCAGCAGGCTAATTATCAGCAACCGAATCAGTATCGGCAACCGATGTACAATCAACCGTATCAGCAGTACCCACAGTATCCCGATAAATTCAACGGACATCAGATGGGTTGGTACAAATTTCTGATTTACTTTGCACTTTTTGCAGGTGCGTTCTTTAATGTATGCTATGCTGTTTTGTACATGACAGGCAGTATTTACGAAACCGAGCAAATTGATCCGCTTACCGTATATTCACTTTATCCGGGTGTAAAAGCGGTTGACATCGTGTATGGGGCATATTGCTTCTTGTACTTGCCGTTTTTATGATCGTAACCCGTTTTCAGCTTTCAGGATTGAAAAAGAACGGTCCGAAAAATGATTGTTGCACTTTACGGTCTTAATATTGCCATTGCGATTATTTATGCCATTTTAATTTCATGCACAACAGATTACATGGCATTCGATGCGTCAACAGTCGGTCAGTGCGTTATACCGATTGTTATGGCAATTGTCAACAAGGTTTATTTTGACAGAAGAAAAGATATTTTCGTGAATTAAATTATGTTGAGAATTTTATAACCTAAAATTCAAGCACGCCGCAGTTTTTCTCACTTGAAACTGCGGCGTGCTTTTTAAGTTAAATGCTTTAGTACTTTTAAGTACTATAAAATCATTGTATCACCCATTTATGATAAAGTCAATAGTACCGATAGATACTATGCAGGGTGATAATATGTATTTTAAAAAGACTGCGTGATTTGCGAGAAGATCATGATATGAAACAAAGTGAAGTTGCCGAATATTTAGGAATTCAGCAGACGGTCTATTCACGCTACGAAAGAGGATTTCAGTCAATTCCTGTTGAGCATTTAATTAAACTGGCTGATTTGTACAAAGTTTCCACAGATTACATTCTCGGCAGAAAATAGTTACAAATTAAAAATTAAAGTCGGGTAGCAGATTTTCAATGCAAAATTTCTGTTTCCCGACTTTTTTATTTGTGATACGGCGTGCCGCCGCACCCAATTCGTGTAGATAGTTTGTAATGTAAAAAACTTATTATGCCCGAGCGAAAGTTTTTTAAAATTGAAAGTTGAAAATGGAAAATTGAAAATTGCGGTCGGGCAGACAGTTTGCAAACGAAAAAATACACGGTATGCACCATTTGGCACATACCGTGGTTTTTTTATACATTATATGTTTTCAGTTAAATCAGAAGTCCATAATTTCATCGTCTTCAAGAGCAACGATAACATCGTCTGTATCGTCATTCTCAACGATTTCTGCCTCAGTGAATTACTCTCAAGCTGAACATCTGCATATCTCTGCATACCTGTACCTGCAGGGATAATCTTACCGAGGATAACATTCTCTTTAAGACCGACGAGCGGATCAACCTTACCCTTGATAGCGGCATCTGTAAGAACTCTTGTTGTTTCCTGGAATGATGCGGCTGAAAGGAAGCTGTCTGTTGCAAGAGCTGCCTTTGTAATACCGAGGAGGAGCTGAGTGAATGTTGCCTCACGAAGACCTTCTTCGCCGTTGGCTATACGCTTTTTAATCTGCTCATTCTCGTAAAGAACTTCGTTCTTGTCATAGGTCTGACCTGACATAAAGCCTGTGTCGCCTGCGTCCTCAACCTTAACCTTACGCATCATCTGACGAACGATAACCTCAATGTGCTTATCGTTGATTTCAACACCCTGTAAACGGTAGGTACTCTGTACTTCCGAAATAAGGTAGTTCATGACTGCCTCGGGTCCGAGAATATCGAGTATATCGTGCGGATTAACAGCACCATCGGTAATCTTGTCACCCTTTTTGATGTGGTCGCCGTCAAATACCTTTACACGGAAACCGAAAGGAATGAGGTAAGCTCTTTCTTCGCCTGTTTCCTTGTTAAAGATAACAGCGTGCTTTGCGTTTTTGATTTCTTCAAAACGAACATCACCGTCGATTTCACTGATGATTGCAAGGCTCTTTGGTTTACGAGCCTCGAAAAGCTCTTCAACTCTCGGAAGACCCTGTGTGATATCTTCGGCAGACGCAATACCACCGGTATGGAATGTTCTCATTGTAAGCTGTGTACCGGGCTCACCGATTGACTGAGCGGCAATAATACCAACAGCCTCACCGACAGTAACAGGCTGACGGTTGGCAAGGTTAGAACCGTAGCACTTACGGCAAGCGCCGTGTTTTGCACGACATTCAAGTACCGAACGAATCTTGATGTGGTCAACACCCGAATTAACGATGATGTCAGCCTCTTTGTCGCCCATCATAACATCCTTTGAAACAAGAACATTACCGTTAGAATCGCAGAAGTCATCAAGGAGATATCTTCCGATAAGACGCTCGTGGAGTCCTTCGATAACATTTGATTCGCCTGCTTTGATGTCAAAGATTTCAAGACCCTCTGTAGTACCGCAGTCCTCTTCACGGATAATAACTTCCTGTGATACATCAACAAGACGGCGGGTAAGGTAACCTGAGTCGGCTGTACGAAGAGCTGTATCGGCAAGACCTTTACGAGCACCACGAGATGAAATAAAGTACTCCAAGATGTTAAGGCCTTCACGGTAGTTAGCTCTGATAGGAATTTCGATTGTTTTACCTGATGTATTGGCGATAAGACCACGCATACCTGCAAGCTGTCTGATCTGGCTCATACTACCACGGGCACCTGAGTCAGCCATCATGAAGATTGGGTTGTAGCGGTCAAGGTTTTTCTGGAGGGCATCGGTTACATCGTTAGTAGCCTTTTCCCAGATACGAAGAACTTCTTCGTAACGCTCCTCGTTTGAACGAAGACCCATCATAAACTCATCACGAATAACATCAACTTCCTTCTCTGCCTCGGCAATAATCGCCTTCTTCTGAGGAGGAATAACTGCGTCACAAACGGCAACGGTAATAGCACCCTTTGTAGAATACTTATAACCCTGTGCCTTAATGTGGTCAAGAACAACGCTTGTTCTTACCGGACCGTGAATTTTAATACATTTATCGATAATCTTCTTAAGACCCGATTTACCAACGAGGAAGTCAACCTCAAACTTGAATCTGTTTTCGGGGATACTTCTGTCGATAAAGCCGAGATCCTGAGGAATAGGATTGTTAAAGATAATCTTACCGATTGTTGTGTCTACAATACCGGATTCGATTTTTCCGTCAATTTCAAGCTCACGGCGAACCTTGATTTTTGAGTGAAGCTCAATGACGCCTGTCTGATAAGCCATCATAACTTCATCAACATCACGGAATACCTTTCCTTCGCCTCTCTCACCCGTCCTTATCAAGTGTAAGGTAGTAAGAACCGAGGATCATATCCTGTGTAGGAACTGTAACAGGCTGACCGTCAGAAGGCTTGAGAAGGTTGCCTGCTGCGAGCATAAGGAATCTTGCTTCTGCCTGTGCCTCTGCCGAAAGAGGTACATGGACAGCCATCTGGTCGCCGTCAAAGTCAGCGTTGTATGCTGTACAAGCGAGCGGATGAAGTTTAAGAGCACGACCTTCAACAAGAACAGGCTCAAATGCCTGAATACCAAGACGGTGAAGTGTTGGAGCACGGTTGAGGAGAACAGGGTGTCCCTTGATTACAACTTCAAGTGCATCCCAAACATTGTCCTTTGCACGCTCAACAGCTTTTCTTGCTGATTTGATATTCTGCTCTGCTTTAGTTTCAACAAGGCGTTTCATAACGAACGGCTTGAAGAGTTCAAGTGCCATTTCCTTAGGAAGACCGCACTGATACATTTTGAGTTCAGGTCCTACAACGATAACCGAACGGCCTGAGTAGTCAACACGCTTACCGAGAAGGTTCTGACGGAAACGGCCCTGCTTACCTTTAAGCATATCCGAAAGTGACTTGAGGGCACGGTTGTTAGGTCCTGTTACGGGTCTGCCTCGTCTGCCGTTGTCGATGAGTGCGTCAACGGATTCCTGAAGCATTCTTTTCTCGTTGCGGATGATGATTTCAGGTGCGTTAAGCTCAAGGAGCTTTTTAAGTCTGTTGTTACGGTTGATAACTCGGCGATAGAGGTCGTTAAGGTCACTTGTTGCAAAACGACCGCCGTCAAGCTGAACCATAGGACGGATATCCGGCGGAATTACCGGAACAACATCGAGAATCATCCACTCGGGACGGTTGCCCGACATTCTGAAGCTTTCAACAACATCAAGTCTTTTAAGGAGTCTTACTCTCTTCTGTCCCGATGCAGTTTCAAGTTCTTCTTTAAGTGAAGCGGAAAGAGCATCAAGGTCAATCTCGGCAAGGAGCTTTTTCAAACGGATTGCCTCGGCACCCATACATGCCTCAAAGTCATCTTCATACTTCTCACGCATATCATTGTACTCACCCTCGGTAAGACACTGATACTTTGCAAGGTCACGGCAGTCGCCGGGATCTGTTACGATGTACTGTGAGAAATAGAGTACATTCTCCAAAAGCTTGGGAGAAATATCAAGCATAAGGGCAATTCTTGAAGGAATTCCCTTGAAATACCAAATGTGCGACACGGGAGCGGCAAGCTCAATGTGTCCCATACGCTCTCTTCTGACCTTTGAACGGGTTACTTCAACACCGCAACGGTCACAGATTTTACCCTTAAAACGGATTCTCTTGTATTTACCGCAGTGACATTCCCAGTCCTTTGTCGGTCCGAAAATGCGTTCGCAGAACAAGCCGTCTCTTTCAGGCTTGAGAGTACGATAGTTAATTGTCTCGGGCTTTTTAACTTCGCCGTAAGACCATTCTCTCATCTGCTCAGGAGAAGCAAGTCCGATTTTAATTGAGTCAAAAAACATTATTATCTATCATTGCATTTCCTCCTTACATATCGTCACTGCCAAAGTCATCGCTGAAATCATCCGATGTGTAGCTGTCCTCTTCAACATCGGCAAGTGAATCGTCAAACATATTGCCTTCTTCGCCGCCCTCGTCAAGAGTGTAGCCGTCCATTGATGTCATTACATGGTCTTCTTCAAATTCCGGATTTGTTGCATCAACAATATCCTCGTCCTCATCAAACTTCTGCTTAATGTCAATTTCTTCACCGTCAGAGTTAAGAACACGAACATCAAGTGAAAGTGACTGGAGTTCCTTAATAAGAACTCTGAATGACTCAGGAATACCCGGAGCAGGAATATTCTGACCTTTAACGATAGCCTCGTAGGTCTTAACACGGCCGACAACATCGTCCGACTTAACTGTAAGAATTTCCTGAAGTGTATAAGCAGCGCCGTAAGCCTCAAGTGCCCAAACTTCCATCTCACCGAAACGCTGACCGCCGAACTGGGCTTTACCGCCGAGTGGCTGCTGTGTAACGAGAGAGTAAGGACCTGTGCTTCTTGCGTGGATTTTTTCATCAACGAGGTGATGGAGCTTGAGGTAGTACATATAACCTACTGTTACAGGGTTATCGAAACGCTCGCCTGTACGGCCGTCAACAAGCCATGTCTTACCGTCCTCGCTGTAACCTGCGTCTTTAAGACACTGGAAAATGTCCTGCTCATGAGCACCGTCAAATACAGGAGTCATAATCTTCCAGCCAAGTGCCTTTGCGGCATAACCGAGGTGAACCTCAAGAACCTGACCGATGTTCATACGAGAAGGTACGCCCAACGGGTTAAGTACGATGTCAAGCGGAGTACCGTCAGGAAGGAACGGCATATCTTCCATTGGGAGAATTCTTGAAATAACACCCTTGTTACCGTGACGACCTGCCATCTTATCGCCTACGCTGATTTTTCTCTTGAGTGCAAGGTAAACTCTTACAACCTTGTTTTACACCGGGCTGGAGTTCGTTTCTGCTGTCTGCACGGGTAAACACCTTAACATCAACAACAGTACCGCATTCACCGTGAGGCACACGGAGAGATGTATCTCTGACTTCTCTTGCCTTTTCACCGAAGATTGCACGAAGGAGTCTTTCCTCGGCTGTAAGCTCTGTTTCACCCTTTGGAGTTACTTTACCGACAAGGATATCGCCTGCTTTAACCTCAGAACCGATCTGAATGATACCGTCCTCGTCAAGATACTTGAGAACATCTTCACCTACATTCGGGATATCTCTTGTAATCTCTTCGGGTCCGAGCTTTGTATCTCTTGCCTCTGTGTCATATTCTTCAATGTGAATTGATGTATAAACATCATCACGAACGATTTTTTCGTTGATAAGAACAGCATCCTCGTAGTTGTAACCTTCCCATGTCATAAAGCCGATGAGAGCGTTCTTACCGAGAGCAACTTCACCGTTTTCGGTAGCCGGACCGTCTGCGAGAACTTCACCCTTCTTAACTCTCTGTCCTCTTGACACGATAGGACGCTGGTTGATACATGTACCCTGGTTAGAGCGGAGGAACTTGATAACCTCAAAGTCCTGAACTCTGCCCGAGTCATACTGTACACGAATGTTACGGGCGTCAACGCTCATAACGATACCGTCTTCCTCAGCGAGGATACAAACGCCTGAGTCTGTACCTGCCTTGTACTCCATACCTGTACCGACGATAGGAGCTTCACTGCGGAGGAGCGGAACTGCCTGACGCTGCATGTTCGCACCCATAAGAGCACGGTTTGCGTCATCGTTTTCAAGGAACGGAATCATAGCCGTAGCAACAGATACAACCATCTTAGGAGATACATCCATGAAGTCGAATCTTTCGGGAGAATACTCTACGAACTCGTCACGGTAACGACCTACGACTCTTGAATGAACAAATCTGCCGTTTTCATCAAGCGGTTCGTTAGCCTGTGCAACAGCGTAGTTATCCTCAACATCGGCTGTCATATAAACAACCTCGTCGGTTACAACGCCTGTTTCCTTGTCAATTTTACGATAAGGAGCTTCGATAAAGCCGTACTTGTTGATACGGGCAAATGAAGCAAGATATGAGATAAGACCGATGTTAGGACCTTCAGGAGTTTCGATAGGACACATTCGGCCATAGTGTGTGTGTGTAGTGTACGTCACGAACCTCAAATCCTGCACGATCTCTTGAAAGACCGCCCGGACCGAGGGCTGAAAGACGACGCTTGTGGGTAAGCTCTGCAAGTGGGTTACCCTGATCCATGAACTGTGAAAGCGGTGAAGAACCGAAGAATTCTTTAATTGCCGCTGTTACGGGACGGATATTGATGAGTGAGTTAGGCGAAAGCGACTCCATATCCTGTGACTGGGTTGTCATTCTCTCTCTTACAACTCTCTCAAGACGGGAGAAACCGATTCTGAACTGGTTCTGAAGAAGTTCGCCTACGCAGCGGATTCTTCTGTTGCCGAGGTGGTCGGATATCATCTGTGTTGCCGACACCGTGAGCAACACAGTTGAGGTAGTTGATTGTTGCAAAGATATCGTCAACCGTGATGTGGTTAGGAACAAGCTCATCAGCACGGCTTCTGAGCATTTCCTTGAGGTCATCCTCATTCTCACAGGAATCAAGAATTTCGCAAAGAACATCAAAACGAACATTCTCCTTGATATCACACTCTGCTTCTGCGTCAAAATCAACATAGCAAGCGATGTCAACCATACCGTTTGAAATAACCTTAACGATTGTTTCATCGGCAGCCTTTACATAGGCAATCTTAACACCTGCGTTTTCGATTTCAAAAGCCTTTTCCTTTGTGATTTTTTTTCATCACGAAGAGCCATAACCTCGCCTGTGCGTGGGTTGGCAATCGGCTCTGCAAGAACCTGACCTTCAAGACGGTTTGCAATACCGAGCTTTTTTTTGTTGTATTTATATCTGCCTACTCTTGACATATCATAACGACCGGGGTCAAAGAACAGGTTGTTTATGTGTGTCTGCGCACTGTCAACTGTCGGAGGCTCAGACGGACGGAGCTTTTTGTAAACCTCGATAAGACCTTCTTCAACATTTGAAGCGGCATCCTTTTTTCGATAGTAGCTCTCATTCTTTCATCGTCACCGAAATAGTCGAGAATTTCGGCATCCGTGCCAAGACCGAGTGCTCTGATAAATGATGTAACGGAAGCTTACGGTTCTTATCAATACGAACATAAAAAACATCGTTTACATCGGTTTCATACTCAAGCCATGCACCACGATTCGGGATAACTGTTGTTGAATACAGTTCCTTACCGGTTTTATCGTGATCCATTTTATAGTAAACGCCCGGGCTTCTTACAAGCTGTGAAACGATAACGCGCTCAGCACCGTTGATAACGAATGTGCCGCTTGCGGTCATCAGCGGGAAATCGCCCATAAATACATTGCTCTCTTTGATTTCACCCGTTGACTTGTTCAAAAGTCTTGCGGTTACTCTGAGAGACAGCTGAATATGTTGCATCACGAACCTTACACTCAATTACGCTGTAGTTCGGGTGATCAACATCAAGTGTGTAGTCGATAAAATCGAGAACAAGGTTGTCCTGATAATCGGTAATGCCCGAAACATCTTTAAATACTTCTTTAAGACCTTCGTCAAGCAACCATTTGTATGACGCTTTCTGAATGTCGATAAGATTAGGCATATCAATTACTTCATCGATTTTACCAAAACTCATTCTTTCGGTGTTGCCAAGCTTTACGGGTTTGACATTAACCATAGGCGTATCACTCCTTAAAAAATCTATGAAACGGGGCAAGCGGTACTGAAAATCTGCTCATAAAAAGCTCTTGACACAAAAGGATTTTTTGTGATAATATCCCCTTGTCGGATAAAGTTTTTTGCGGATTTTCCCGACCTCTTCGGTACATATCCCCATTATGGTACATTTTATTATTCTATATTGAAATAATCAATAAGTCAAGAGAATTTTCGGATTTTTTCGGATTTTACTGACTTTTTTATATTTTTACAGGTTTTATTTCCCGAAAAAGAATTATTTTTTTCTTTTCGGGCTATTTTTTACATCCCAATGCAACACCCGACACGGTGTATGGTTTTAAACAGAAGAAGCTAGAAGCGTTCATCTGACGCCCGCAAGTAACAGAACATACATTATGATAAATACAAAGTGTATAGATGTCGCAAAGTCATTGTTCAACTGTAGCGGCGAACACGGTTCGCCAATTGATTTGTGTGCAAACACAAATCAAGCAAAAACCATTTTTTTGGTAAATAGCAAATATAAATTTCATATAACAAACGATTTGTGTTAAATCGAACCGATTTTACAATCGTTTCGATTGGCGAACACTGTTCGCCGCTACAGTATAACAATTGCTTTGTGGGATTTATAAAATTTGTTTTAACATATAATTTGTACCATTACTTGCGGGCGTCCAATGTGTGCAGTGTAGTAACATAGTATACAACAGTGCAAACAGAGACATAGTATACAGTTTTATGATAAAATAAATGGCAAGAAAATAGCAAATGAAGGAGCTGTTTTTATGCCGTGGGAGTGTAAAACTGTGGAAAAACAAAGATTAGAATTTGTTACAAAAGCATTAGAAACAAATAATTTTAGTGCTCTATGTCGGGAATATGAAATCACACGCAAAACCGGTCGCAAGTGGGTTGATAGATTTAAACAGGGACTGCCCTTAACTGATATGTCACGCAGACCATTATGTTCTCCTAACAAAACGCCTGACGACATTGAAGAATTAATAGTTTCTGTTCGTTTCGATAACCCGGGTTGGGGTGATGATAAAATTAAAAATTTTTCTTGAAAATCAAGGGTATAAAAACATTCCTTGTCCAAGAACCATTACTAACATTCTTCATAAACACCAACTCATATCTGAAGAGGAATCGCTCAAAAGAAAGCCTTTTAAACGCTTTCAGAAAGAACATTGCAATGATATGTGGCAAACTGATTTCAAGGGGAGAGTTTTTAACTGCCGATAATCGTTATTGCTATCCATTGACTATTCTCGATGATAGCTCACGATACTCAATCAAAATAGCATGCTTTCCTAACACTAAAAATGTCGTTATTAACGCTTTTAAGCAAGCTTTTTATGAGTTTGGTATGCCATCAAGCGTACTTTCTGACAATGGTTCTCAGTTTGCAGGTTTTAAACATGGATTTACTATGTTTGAAAAATTCCTTATGAACAATGACATTCTTCCCATACATTGCAGAATTAAACATCCGCAAACACAAGGAAAAATTGAACGGTTTCATGGCAGTATGAAAAGAGAACTTTTAAATCATAATCTATTCAAGAACTTGGATTACGCTGACAAGGCTCTGCAAGAGTGGCGAACTAAGTATAATTGCCTGCGACCTCATGAAGCACTTGGAAACAAATGTCCTGCCGATGTCTATACTCACAGCGAAAGGATTTTTTTTTGCTGACAAGGTGGAGCCGTTTGAATAATGAACCCGGCTTTAAAGTCATAAAAAGTAAATTCGTGGGGATATGTCCGTTTTCAGAATTTTCAATTATATCTTAGTGAAACTTTCATCAATGATTATGTTCAATTCAGACCTAATCCAAACAATGATTCATTTCTTGTTTGCTATCGCAATTTTGTTATTGCTGAGTATGACTCGTCATCCGGCAAGCGTATTCACCGCAAGATTTCAAGATTGTGAATTTGTATACCATGTCCTTGCACAGGTGGTTACCATGTTGCACTTGACACAATGAACGCCCCTACATTTAAACAACAGCTTTTACACAAACAAAAACAGTCGGGAAGACATTGCTTTGCATTTTGCAAACTGTCTTCCCGACATTCATTTTCAATTTTCAATTTTTAATTTTTAATTACTTTGCCCTTCCCCATATCATCATATCTGTCCAGAAACGAAACTTTATTATCGCCCTGTTTATATGAAATAATCGTATCGAGGTTGACATTTTCAACGCTGTGGGAAAATATTGCTTTCAATCTGGGGATTGATTTTCTTCAGATTTGCTATAAGCTGTTTTATTTCCTGTCGTTTTGAGCCTGTGTTGCTGTTCGGGGAACAGGTTGTGCAGGTGTCCGTAAAACGGCACGCACATTGAATGAAATTCAGCTTGTTGTAATCTCGCCAATGCGTGATTTCAGCCTCACGAACGAGGTAGAGAGGGCGGATAAGTTCCATTCCCTCATAGTTTGTGCTGTGGAGCTTCGGCATCATTGTCTGAACCTGACCGCCGTAGAGCATACCCATAAGAATAGTTTCTATAACATCGTCATAGTGATGACCGAGTGCGATTTTGTTACAGCCGAGCTGCTTTGCCTTTTTGTAGAGATAACCTCTCCTCATTCTTGCACAAAGGTAGCAGGGATATTTGTCAACATTATAAACAGAATTAAAAATATCTGTTTCAAAAAAAACAGTTATCGGAATGTTCAGCCTACGGGCATTGCTCTCGATTACATCCCACGATTTTTTCAACGCTGTAGCCCGGATCCATTACAAGAAAAACAAGCTCAAACGGAAATTTATTGTGTCTTTTCAACTCCTGAAAAAGCTTTGCCATCAGCATTGAATCCTTGCCCCCCGAAATGCAGACGGCAATTTTATCGTTCGGCTCAACAAGCTTGTACTCGATTATCGCCGCAGTAAATCTGCTCCAAATCGTCTTGCTGAACTTTTTGCGGATGCTTTTTTTCAACATCGGTTGCATAGTCCTCATTCTCGAATTGACTTCTCAACCAACTGTAATAACCGCCCTCAAGATTCACGGCATTGAATCCGTCATCACGCAGATTTTCTGCAAGCTCGTCACTTATCTGACCGCTTTTGCAACAGAGGACAACAAGCTTGTCTTTTGGCAAAAGTGAATTATCCTCTTTGATTTTTTGCAAGCGGAATATTCTTTGCACCGTCAATGTGACCGTATTCAAACGAAATTTCATCTCGGATATCGACAAGAGTATATCTTCCTCGTCAAGCTTTCTCACCTGTTCTATTGTAATCTGATTGTTTTCCGATTTAAACATTCATAACCCTTCAATCTCTGTTTTTGCTGTTTTTTATTGCAACAATTGTTATATCGTCAAATTGCTCCGCATTTTCGGTAAAGTCCGTCAAAGCGTCATAAACTCCGTCGCACACACCTTTTGCAGTCTGTTCGGCATTTTGACAGGCAGACACAAGTCTTTCGTTGCCGAAAAATTCATTATCCGCATTTGTTGCCTCATTCACACCGTCGGTGTAAAGGCAAATTATATCTCCGTTTTCAAATTCAGCGCTGTTCACAACATACCTTGCATCATCAAACACACCGAGCATTATACACGGCTTACATTCTAAAAATTCAGCCTTGCCGTTGCTCACCGCAACAGGCTTGTTATGACCTGCATTTATGTACAAAAAGCTGTCGCTGTTTTTGTCAAAAATCACGGCAAATGCAGTTACAAACATTCCCTCGGGATTTGACGAAACAGAGTTCCCTGTTGATTTCTTCAAATGCCCTGTCGGGTTCTGCATTTTCGGTCATTTTTTCGTGGATAAGAGTTTTTGCAAAAGCCATAAACATTGCCGCCGCAACGCCCTTGCCCGACACATCACCGACTACTGCACATATTCTGCCGTCAGGCAATGCAAAGCAATCGTAAAAATCGCCGCCTACCTGTCTTGCAGACTCCATTCTTGCCGAAACATCAAAACAATCGGCAAAGACAACATTCTTTTTTCTCTCGCAATTATTCCGTACTGAATCCGCCTTGCAACCTCAAGCTCGGTTTCATTCTTAGCCTTTTCACTCGCAAGGGCGGAATTTTTTTTTTTCAACATAAGTTTCTACATCGTGAGCCATATCGTTGAAATAATCAGCCAAAAGCTGAATTTCATCGTCAGAGCCGAGTTTTATCGGCACAAACGCTTTCTTTGTATTTGTGCCGTCAGCCTTGTCGGAAAAGTATCCTCGAATTTTTTCAAAGAAAAATCAAAAGTATCGGATTATACATCTTTTTTCTGACAAACCGCATTACAAGCAAGAATACAATTGCCAGCACAACAAACAACGCAAGAACTCGCATTGCAGTATAGAAAATGATTTCCGTATAAATCTGCGTCAGCGAATAGTCCGCACCGATTAATGCAACAGGCTTGCCGTCCTTGCCTTGAATCGCTGAAAATGCCGTGTAAAAACTGCCGAAGCTGTCGTTCTGATATTCGTAAGCCGTGACAAGGTTAGGATTTTCCCACGCCTCTTTTTCAGCGTCCCACAAGCTGTGGTCAACCTCTGCACCTGCACTTCTCACATTTAAAACATTCTCGTTTTCGCTGTCATCATCGGCAACAGTCATAACATATGTAACCTTGTTTTTTCGTCAAAATTCGGAATGTAAATGTACATATATTCAAGGTGATTCGTCTGACAAATCCACCTCAAGGTCTTAACGGCCTTCCGATATTCTTCGGAATCGGGATTATCAAGCAATGCGTTTATATCGCAGCGTTCAAAAGTTTCTGTTGCAACCTTTAACGCACTTTCGGTCAGCTGTCGTGTAAACCGCCTTGTGCGCTGAATGTTTTCAATGCAATTGAGCGTACCCGAAACAATCACCGCCAAAATAAACAGCACAAGTATGTGAAAGAAAAGCCTTTTGAAAATCGACTTTTTGACTTTTATTTTGTCGATTGGTTTTTCGGATTTTTTCATTAACAGTCACCGCTTTCTTTCCACACACTCTTTCATCTTGTATTTTAACACGAATGTGCAATAAATGTCCATTCATTTTTATTCGTACGGTATGTCACCGTTCCCCGTTCGTGTCGTAGGGCGGATAATATCCTCCCGTCTGAAATATAGTCGCAAGGCTACCCCTACAAGTATACATTTACTTTCATATAAAGCAATATAAAGCAAAAATTGCATCAATGCCGTATTCGGGCATCTGATGCAATTTCTTTATCCGAGTATCTTCTCGAATAGATTGCGGTGGCACACCGCCGACCACAATTTTCAATTTTCCATTTTCAATTAAGCAAAAACAGCCGACTGCTTTGCAATCGACTGTTTAATAATCGGATTATATATCAATTACCATCTTGCGTCAAGTTCGGCTTTGGTGGCTTTCTTTTTTTCTTTCTTGCGATATATCTTGAATATCTTGAAAGCTTTCTGTCACGAAGGAAGAATACAAAAGCAATTGCGCCGAGGATAACTGCAACAAGCACAAACCAAAGACCTACATTTGCGGATCTCTGAACTGCGGCAACAAGAGTCGGTGTGCTTGCGGCATTTGACTTTGCAAGAGCCTTGTCGGCAGACTTTACGGACTGAACGGCAACGCTTGATGCTGTGTCCGAGTAGTTCTGATTCTTTTCGTTTGAAAGAATGAACTGCGATGCACCTGTTGAAGAAGGCATCTCAATCGGAGCGGCTGAAACCGCCGGAGAAACCTCACCGCTTACAACCTCTGTTTTGGGGTTTGCAACTGCGTTGTCGCTGAACAGTGCGTTGTATGTTTTCTCATCAACAATACCTGTTGAATCGAGTGAATTCTGATTCTGGAAATTTGCAACGGCCTGCGCTGTATATTCACCGTAGTAGCCTGTTGCATCCATTGCAAAGTAGCCGAGCTTTATAAGCTGCTGCTGAATTGCAGTTACTTCATCGTTTTCGTCACCGTTCTGATACTGAACTGCCTCTGTTACAGGCTCTGTTGTTGCCTCTGTGGGAGCAGTTGTTTCTTCCTCGGGCTTGTCCTCAGTCTTTGTTGTGGTATCGGCTTTTGGAGCTTCGGGAGCATTCTCCGAATAAAGTGTATTTCTCGAATCGCCTGCAATACCGTCAACTGTAAGACCTGCGGCTTTCTGGAATGCCTTATAAGCCTCTTCTGTTGCGTCACCGAAGTAACCGTCAACTGCACCGTCATAATAGCCGAGGTCAGCAAGTCTTTGCTGAATCTTCTTTACCTCAGCACCCGACGAACCGTTCTTGTGTAAACACTCGGTGTGTTGCTTGAAGATGATGAGCTGCCTGATGAACTTGAAGAACCTGAAGAACCTGATGAGCTTGAACCCGACGAACTGCTTGAAGAAGTGTTTGAAGGAGTCTTGCTCGATCTGCCCTGTGAATCAAAGTAATATGTAGTACCGTCAATTGTTCTTGAAGTATTTACAATGTACTCGCCGTTTTCGTAGTAGTAGTAGTTGCCGTTAAAGCTTTCCCAACCGTTTGTTACATATGAAACTGCGGCAAGCTTGAACCAGTATGTCCAATTGTTATAACCGCCGATTGCCTCATAGCAAACACCGTATTCATCACCTCTTGCGTCAACCTCCATACCGTTGCCGACATAGACACCGACATGACCGGGACGCCAAAGTCCAAGACCGTGAACATTAGGAATGCCTGCGCTTACCGAACCTGTTTCGGTAGCTGTTTCAAGCTGTGGATTACCGCATCTTTCGCCGCCGGCATATGAATAGATAAGGCCTGAACAGTCAACTGCTCCGGGGTTGAACCGCCGTAAACATATGACCATCCGCTGTTATAGGCATTGAGTGCCCATTCTGCAAGACCTGCACCCGTGCCTTTTGCACCGGCAGAAAATGAAGAACCGAATACGCATACACTTGAAAGTGTGAGAACACTCAGAATGATTGCAGTAATCTTTTTTATTCTCTGCATCGTTAATTACCTCCATTTTTATCAGAGAGTCAAAGCTCTTACAGAAAAATAACGACCGACTCAAAGTACAGTCCGTTTTAATCTGTACGGAAGATTTGACCGAAAAAATTGTTACCAAATCTGACAGTAAATTACAAATCAGGTTACACCTTGATAACAACATTGTAACCATTATAACATCACTCTTTTTAAAAAATCAACCCCAAAGCCCGTATTTTTTGCTAATTCAGAAAATTTGATGCAGTTTCACTCACAAAATCTTTATTTCAAGCACCAAAATAAAGCGAATTATTACAAAATTTGTAACCTTTTGTAATATTTACAGCGTACCGTCAACATAAATTCCGCATCAAAAAGCAACTCCCGCACCAAGGATTTGGAGCGGGAGCTGCTTTTATTCGGTTTCCGTAATACAATTATGAAAAAAACAGAGGAGAGAAAATTTCAAAATGAAATTTTGCTGAGTAAAATATGAATTAAAAATACATTTATACGGCATTACTGGTATTCGCAAACACTTGCCCATTTGAGAAGGAACTCTCTCTCTTCGGGTTTGCCCTTAACAGACTGTGATGCGGCTACAATCGGAAGCCAGCGGTCAACATATTGACGGGCTGTCTCGGTCTTTGTGCAGTAAAGCTTCATATACTTTTCTGCAAGCTCTTCCTGATGATCCAAACGGAACAAGAGGTAAGTTCTTGCGGCATCGGCTGAACCGTTACCCTGTGTTGCGTGTGACCAGTCAATAACATACGGTGTACCCGACTCGTCAATGATAACATTACTCGGGTTGAAATCGCCGTGTGGACAAACCTTTGTGTGGTTCGGCATACCGTTAAGACGGGTTTCAAGCTCATATCTTGTTGTTGCGTCAAGGTCGGTTTCGCTGATTTTGCGTTTCATCTTATCCTTGAGTTTGTTAAGCAACGGTGCTTTTTGGCTGAGGATTTTAACCTGAATGTCAACAAAGAGATTGAGGTATTCGTCCTCTTTTTCGGGATGCTCTGCCATAAGCTCCGCAAGAGTTTTGCCCTCGATGAAGGTGGAGATGATTGCCCATTTTCCGTCAATCTTTGTAACCTCTTCAATTTTCGGAATATTGAGTCCTGTTTCCTCAACTCTTGCCTGATTAAGAGCCTCGTTAAGAATATCTGATTTCGGATAACACTCGTCAAAAAACTTTGGCTGCAAGCGCACCGTCTTTATAAACTACCTTGTTCTCTTTTTTGCAAGAACTGTATCTAATTTCATAATAAAGCCCCTTTCGCTTTAAAATATTTTTTTTTAAAATATTAAAAATTCATCAAAAGCAATCTTTCATTGCTTCGGTTATATTATACAACAATTTTAGGGGTTAGTACAGTGTAAAAATAACAAAATAATTTTAATTTTCTTTGTGCATTTAGCAAATACAAATAAAATATTTTTTACCTTTCAAACAAAAAGAGCAAGATATTTTATGCGAAGTGCATAAAAATTCGTTAAACTTTTAACTAAATATTTGTGAAATTTTTAACATTCTTTTTTGTGCATTGTGCATAATAGTTTGTAATATTAAAAGCATATTATGCCCGAGCGTAGTATTGTAATTGTTCGCACAAATCTGTAGGGGCGTTCATCGGACGCCCGCACGGCGAGCCGCCGTACCCAATTCGTGTAGATAGTTTGTAAATATCCAAAAACATATTATGCCCGAGCGGAAGTTTATTTAAATTGAAAGTTGAAAATGGAAAATTGCGGTATTATCCATATACAACAAAACACCCTGCCACGTGGGCAGGGTGTTTTATAATTATGCATTACGAGATATAGATTAAACAGTCTCGCTGTTGTTGCCATAGTAAGCATTGAGGTACATCTGCTTGATTTCCTTGAAGAGCGGATATCTTGGGTTTGCACCTGTGCACTGGTCATCAAATGCCTGCTCTGTCATAGCGTCAAGACGGTTGAGGAAGTCCTCTTCGTCCGGAACATAATCCTTGATAGAGTTCTTGATGCCAACTCTTGCCTTGAGGTCGTTAACAGCCTTGATAAGGTTTTCAACGCTCTCTGTATCGTTCTTGCCGCCGAGGCCGAGGTAACGAGCTACTTCAGCATAACGAGCAAGTGTGTGCGGGTGATCATACTGTGGGAATGTACCCATCTTAGCAGGAACTTCTGCTGAGTTGAATCTGATTACCTGCTCAAGCATAAGTGCGTTAGCAATACCGTGCGGTACATGATGGAAAGCACCGAGCTTATGAGCCATTGAGTGACAAACACCGAGGAATGCGTTAGCGAATGCCATACCTGCCATTGTAGCAGCGTGAGCAACCTTCTCACGAGCAACAGGCTCGTTCATACCGTTGTCATAGCAAGCAGGGAGATACTCGAAGATAAGCTTGAGTGAACGGAGTGCAAGACCGTCTGTGAAATCTGTAGCCATCATTGAAGCGTAAGCCTCAAGTGCGTGAGAAACAGCGTCGATACCTGATGCAGCTGTAAGTCCCTTAGGACCGCTCATCATGTTGTTAGCATCAACGATTGCCATTTTAGGCATAAGCTGATAGTCAGCAAGCGGATACTTAACGCCTGTATTCTGGTCTGTGATAACTGCGAAAGGAGTAACCTCAGAACCTGTACCTGATGATGTTGGGATAGCAATGAAGTATGCTTTCTCACCCATCTTCGGGAAGTGTAAACTCTCTTACGGATATCGCAGAAACGCATAGCCATATCCTGGAAGTCAACTTCCGGATGCTCATAGAGAACCCACATAATCTTGCCGGCATCCATTGCTGAACCGCCGCCGAGTGCGATAATGCAGTCAGGCTCAAACTTACGCATAGCCTCTGCACCCTTCTGAGCTGAAATAAGTGATGGGTCAGGCTCAACATCTGCGAATGTTGTATATGTGATGCCCATTTCATCGAGCTTGTCTGTGATTGGCTTTGTGTAGCCATTCTTATAAAGGAATGAGTCAGTAACGATGAATGCTCTCTTCTTACCCATTACATCCTTGAGTTCCTGAAGAGCTACAGGCATACAGCCCCTCTTGATATAAACCTTTTCAGGTGCTCTGAACCAAAGCATATTTTTTCTCTCCTCTCGGCAACTGTCTTAATATTGATAAGGTGCTTGCAACCAACATTCTCAGAAACAGAGTTGCCGCCCCATGAACCACAGCCGAGTGTGAGTGAAGGAGTAAGCTTGAAGTTGTAAAGGTCACCGATACCACCCTGTGAAGAAGGTGTGTTTACAAGGATACGGCAAGTTTTCATTCTTGATGCGAACTCGTCAATCTTTGCTCTTTCGTTTACAGCGTCAACATAAAGTGAAGATGTGTGACCGTAACCGCCGTCAGCAATAAGATGCTCAGCCTTTGCAATAGCATCTTCAAAATCTTCAGCCTTGTACATAGCGAGTACAGGAGAAAGCTTCTCGTGAGCAAACTCTTCGCTGATGTCAACTGATTCTACCTCACCGATAAGAACCTTTGTTTCCTCAGGAATTGTTACACCTGCAAGAGCTGCGATTGTAACAGGCTTCTGACCAACAATCTTAGCGTTAAGAGCGCCGTTGATGATGATAGTCTTTCTAACCTTCTCTGTCTCTTCCTCGTTAAGGAAGTAGCAGCCACGAGCCTTGAATTCCTTCTTAACTTTGCTGTAAATCTTCTTTTCAACGATAACAGACTGCTCTGAAGCACAGATCATACCGTTATCAAATGTCTTTGAGTGGATAATTGAGTTAACTGCGAGTAAAATGTCAGCTGTTTCATCAATGATAGCAGGTGTGTTACCGGCGCCAACACCGAGTGCAGGGCTTACCTGATGAATAAGCAGCCTTAACCATGCCGGGGCCACCTGTTGCGAGGATGCAGTCAGCTTCCTGCATAAGTGTGTTTGTGAGTTCGAGTGAAGGAATATCAATCCAGCTGATGATACCCTCCGGAGCGCCTGCCTTAACAGCAGCTTCAAGAACAACCTTGGCAGCCTCAACGGTGCACTTCTTTGCACGGGGGTGCGGGCTGATGATGATACCGTTTCTTGTTTTAAGACAAACGAGTGTCTTGAAGATAGCGGTTGAAGTTGGGTTTGTTGTAGGAATAACGGCAGCGATTACACCGATTGGCTCAGCAATCTTCTTAATGCCGTAAGCCTTGTCTTCCTCAAGAACGCCGCAAGTCTTAACATTTCTGTAAGCATTGTAAATATACTCAGATGCGAAGTGGTTCTTGATAACCTTATCTTCTGCAACGCCCATGCCTGTTTCTTCAACAGCCATCTTAGCGAGCGGAATTCTCATCTGGTTAGCAGCAGTAAGCGGCAGCAAGAAAAATCTTGTCAACCTGCTCCTGTGTGTAGGTAGCAAAAAATTTTCTGAGCTTCTCTTACTCTTGCAAGGGCAGCTTCAAAGCTTTCTGCGTTATCTACGATAGGATACTCTTTTGTACTCATTTAATCTACCTCTTATCTTGCATAATTATATTAGATTCAGCAAAGCTGAAAATGATATCAAATTAATTTGCCTCAATTACTCGGCTTTCTCGGCAGCCTTACCGCTTGCCTTTGTTGCCTTTGTTGCCTTTGTTGAAGAACTGCCTAAGTCAGCCTTGAATTTAAGGTTGTTTTTCTTAGCATAGTTCTGGGCATATGAACCGCTTGCTCCGTGGATTGTAACTTCCTTACTGCATTCAGCGAATACATTGTCGGGAATACTTGTAATACAAGCCGGAATTGTAATGTCTGTAAGCTCACGCGACTGATAAAAAGCATATTCATCAATCTTTGTAAGTTTACCGCTGTCGGGAAGAACAACATTTATTAAGTGCCGCACCCGAAAAAGCTCTCGGTCCGATTTCTTTGAGTGTACTCGGAAGCTTGATTTCTCTTAACTCAGAGCAGTTAAAGAACACGCTGTTGTTAAGGATTTCAAGACCTTCGGAAAGATTTACCTTTGTGAGGCTGTGACAGCTTGAAAAGGCATAATCTTCAATTTGCTTGATACTTGACGGAATTGTTACTTCCGTAATTTTGGAGTCATTGAACACACTTGCACCGATTACGGTAACTTTGTAGTTCTTGTAGCTTTCGGGAATTTCAATAACCGTGTCAGAACCTGTGTACTTTGTAATCATAAGTTCTTCCTGATTGATAATGAAAAATCCGAAATCTCCGTTTGTAAGGTCAGGCTCTGTCGGCTCAACCTTGTAGCCGGGCTTACTGCTTTTTGATGATGTGTTGTCGTCACAACCGCATCCTGAGAGTCCGACCGCTGCTGATGCGCACATTGTGCACGCCATCAGAAAGCAAAGAATTCTTTTTTTCATTTTTCTGGATCCTTTCAATTGTTGTTTCAGAATTTAGCTAATTCTCGTTTGATTCTATTTTATCATCTTTGTTAAATATTTGTCAATGTTTTTTTTTGACCATTTTTCTACTTTTATCGGGTTCAATAATAATTACAAAAAAGATTACACTCTTATTGTTGCACTTCTCACAAAAAGATAAAAATCCCGTAAAATCCGCTGTTTTTTGCGGTAAAAAATGTAAGAAAAATCCTCAGAAACTGCCGTTTTCGGCATATCATTGACGAATCAATCGACCAATGTCATATTTTCACAATAGGCGTTGTAAAATCAAGACCGCTCCTTTTTGGAATTTCATACGCAAGTGCCGAAATATCGTAGGCTAAAATGTCCTTTTCAAGCAATGCCTTTGTGTTGCCGCCTGTTCTGATACCGTTGCTTGCAGAGGTGACAATATTCAGCCGGCAGTCTTTGAGCAATTCCGCACCCTCGTTTGTAAAGCCTAAAACACGGACATACTCAATTGGGATTTGCGTATGAGCTTTTTCAATTCCGAGCAATGCACAGGCGAGTATTCTCCGTATGCGTGCATGAGTGTAGCGCTTTGTCTTTACAAGGTCGGCAATTTCTGATGAGGTACTGCAACGCACTGCCGCATCGGCAATTCTGTTTTCAAGCCCCTCACCCACATCGGGCAGTTTTGCAATATTCTCTCTTGTCATAGTACGCAGGCGGTACAGTAACGGTCTGTCAAGATTTTCGGGGAATGTGATTTCATCGGGAATGTACGGAGCGTACTTCTTCGCATTTTCACCGTTACGCAACATTTCTCTTATGTGTGACGCAGACGCAAAGCCCTCGCCCGCAATTTGGCTGTCGTGTGCAGCACCTGTTCTTGCAACCGAGAACGGCTCAACACCCGTACCGTTCAATGCCTTTATATACTCAACGCCAAGAATATTGTTAGGTTCGCAGAGTACGGACGAAATCTCATCACCGAAAACCGTTTTGACGGCATTTTCAAGTTCATGGGGGTAGTATCCGCCGTTTTTCATTCCGTCACGCACAAGAGCCTGTACCCTTTCATCACAAACAGCGTTTGCGGATTTTTTTTAGCAATTCGCAGTCACCGCTTTCACTGCCGAAGGCAAGATGATTTATGCAGTCAAAAGCCGACGCAATCGCAACACCTGCCTTTGCAAAGCCCTCAGCCCCCGAAAGTGAGAACACAACGGGCATTTCAAGCACCAAATCCGCACCGTTTTCAAGGGCAGATTTTGCACGGACAAATTTGTCGCACACAGCAACCTCACCACGCTGGGTAAAGCTGCCGCTCATAATTGCTATGACCGGCTCTTTAAGCACATTTTTTGCACTTTCGAGCAAATATTTATGACCGTTGTGAAACGGATTGAATTCGCAGATGACAGCTGTTGCCATAACTATTCCTCCGAAGCCTTTATTTCGCATACATATTGTAAAAAACACTTGAAAACATACATAATTTGGAGTATCATATGTATGTGTGACCTGTCAATTTTGAAAAGTCTTTTTCTGATTTACATTATAGTATAAAATATGACGACAGGCAAATATATTTCTTATATTTTAAACTGAAAACAACTACCAAAGGGGACGATTGTAATGAAAATTCTCGTAATCAACGCAGGCAGTTCCTCGCTCAAGTACCAGCTTATTGATACTGACAACGAGGCAGTTCTCGCAAAGGGTAACTGTGAAAGAATCGGTCAGAACGGTGCTTTCATTGGTTTTAAAACACCCGACGGCAAAAAAAAATCAACCGCAAAACACAGATGCTTAATCACACTCAGGCTTTTGAGGCTGTTAAAAAAATGCACTCATAGATCCCGAATACGGTGCAATCAGCGATTTGTCCGAGGTTTCCGCCGTAGGTCACAGAGTTGTGCAGGGCGGTGCGTACTTTGACAAGTCGGTGCTTGTAAATAACTCGGTAATCAACAAAATCAGAGAGCTTGCTCCTCTTGCACCTCTTCACAACCCTGCACATCTTCAGGGCATTGAGGCCTGTACAAGAGTTTTCGGTCCGAAAGTTCCGCAGGTTGCGGTTTTTGATACTGCTTTTCACCAGACAATGCCCGAAAAAGCATTTATGTATGCAGTACCTTACAAATATTATGAAAAGTTCGGTGTAAGAAAGTACGGCTTTCACGGCACATCTCACCGTTATGTTTCCGAAAAAATGGCTGACCTTATGGGCAGAAAAAAAAAGGAAGAGCTCAAGCTTATTACCTGTCACATAGGCAACGGTTCTTCAATCACAGCCGTAAAAGGCGGTAAGGTTATCGACACTACAATGGGACTTACTCCCTCTCGGCGGTTTTATGATGGGTACCCGTTCAGGTTCACTTGATCCGTCTGTTATCACATTTATCGCTGAAAAAAGCATCTCACTCCCGAGGAAATGTCAAAGATTCTCAACAAGGAATCGGGTCTTTTGGGCATTTCGGGCGTTTCGTCTGACGACCGTGATGTTTGTGCAGCCGAGGCAGACGGCAATATGAGAGCTCACCTTGCCCACGAAATGCTTTACTACCAGATTGCAAAGTACATCGGCAGCTATTATGTAGCGCTCGGCGGTTGTGACGGCATCGTATTCACGGCAGGTATCGGTGAAAACCAGCCTATGCTCCGTGAAAAGGTTTGCGACTATCTTGAATGTCTTGGCGTTAAGTTGGATAAGGAATTTAACAAGCAGGCTACATGCGGTGTTACAGGCACACTCTCAACTCCTGATTCTGCAATCAGAGTTGAACTCATTGCAACCGACGAAGAAATGGTTATCGCAAGAGATACAAGAGCCATTGTTGAGGCACTTTAATTGAAATAAATCTGCCACGCAGTAAATATTACATAAGAAAACAGGTTGTCATATGACAGCCTGTTTTTTGTTTATGGTTATTTTACGGCGAGCCGCCGTTCCCCTTTCGTGTAGACAGTTTGCAATGTAAAAAACATATTATGCCCGAGCGAAAGTTTTTTGAAATTGAAAGTTGAAAATGGAAAATTGAAAATTAAGGTCGGGCAGACAGTTTGCAAAATGCAAATCATTGTTGCCCGACTGTTTTTGTATATATAGAAGTTGCGTTTAAATGTATGGGCGGATATCATCCGCCCGCAAGGCTACCACTACTGCAAAAACTACGAATCCGCAACTGTTCCGTCCGTCACGGTGTCGCTTGTGTCCCTGAATAAAAGTGTAATGCACCAGATTGCGGAAAGTCCGACAAGGATATAAACAATACGGCTTATGATTCCTGTCTGTCCGCCGCAAATCCATGCAACAAGATCAAACTGAAAAATGCCGACACTTCCCCAGTTGAGTCCGCCGATAATAAGAAGCGTCAATGCTATTTTATCGAGCATTCAAAGTCCTCCTTTGTATTTGCTGAAAATAGTATTGACGCAATTTTTCGTTTTATTCAATTTAAATCAGAATTTAATTAACAATGCAAGGAGCAAAATCAGCACTCCGAGGAAAATTACCGCACCGCCGATCATTCTTGTGATTTTTACGGCTTTCTGAATTTTGAATTTTGAAATCATATTTTCCGTGGGAAACGGAAGAATAATGAGCATAATTCCGAGAATTACACAGCTTGCAAGTGCGACGGTAAGACCGACCTCTCTTGCAAACGAGAGCATAAAAAGTCCGATTGGAATTCCGAACACACAAATCATATTGATTACCGCAAACAGCTTGCCGAAACGCTCGCCCTTTTCGTAAAATTTATTTGCTTTAATATGACACTCATCATCACAATACTGGTCAAAATACGATATCTGTTTTCCGCAGAATTCACATTTTTTTTTCATGGACACACCTCATTGTTTCATTTTAAATCGTTCACAAAATATTTTAACACACAAATCGACATATTTCAACTTGAACAAATGTACATTTTCGGGTATATGCTTTGTTGAAAAAAATTTTTGCAATGTGGTATGCTGAAAAGGAGGTGATTTTATGGAGAGCTTTTTCGTTGCGCTTAATGCGGTTCTGCCGATGTTCATAATGCTTTTCATCGGTTTTCTTGTGAGAAAATTAAAAATTTTGCAGGACAGCTTTCTGCCTCAGCTTAACAAAATTGTTTTCAATGTATTTTTTCCGTTTCTGATGTTCAATAACATCTACGGCTCAGATTTTTCAAGCGTTTTCAGTCCGAAGCTGCTTGCCTTTGCGGTTATTGGCGTGTTCACGATTTACTTTTTGTCAATCGGGTTTACACTCCTTGTTGAAAAGTCAAATTACAGCCGTGGTGCGATGATTCAGGCGATTTACCGCAGTAATTTTGTACTTATGGGACTTCCGATTGCGGCGAATATTTTCGGCAAGGATAAGCTTGGCATGATGACAGCCGTGCTTGTTGCTGTTGTTGTTCCGATTTACAATATGCTTGCCGTCATCACGCTTGAAATTTTCAGAGGGCAAAAGATAAATGTGCTGAAAATTTTAAAAAAGGCATTGCAAAAAATCCACTGATTATCGGCTCTGTACTCGGACTTTTTGTCTGTTGCGTTCAATATAAACCTTCCGGAAACAATTGACAAAACGGTTTCGGATATTGCGGCGGTTGCAACTCCGCTTGCGCTGATTGTACTCGGTGCGTCTGTCACATTTGACAGCATAAAAGGCTGTTCACGCAACCTCATAATCTGCATAATCGCAAGACTTGTTGTTGTGCCGGCACTTTGTCTGGGTACGGCGGCGCTTATAGGAATCAGAGGTGTTGACTTTGTGTCGCTTATCGGACTTTTTGCATCTCCGTGTGCGGTTTCGTCATTCACAATGGCTCAGCAAATGGACAGCGACTTCAAACTTGCAGGTGCGGCGGTTGTGTTCACCTCGGTTTTAGCGTGTTTCACGATGTTTTTGTGGATTTTCTTCTTCAGACAGGCAGGTTTTTCTTTTGATAATCTGCACGAATTTCAGACGCATGATTTATTCAATGTGTAAAGTTAAACGATATTATTACTATCAATAACAAAAAATATCATAACAGTCTTGACTTTTTATTACTGTTAGTGTTAGAATACCCGCATAGGGTAACGGTTTACAGGAAATGACTTGAAATTCTGCAAGGTTAAACTGTTATTTTATTAAACAGCTATTTCCCTTTTCTTTTTTTATTATTTTGTGGGCGTAAGAAAACGGAGTGCGTAACGCACTCCGTTTTCTTTTTTATACGAATTTTCTGAATATAACAAAATAATTGCAACACCGTAGCATCCGCCCATACATTTAAACGCAACTTCTATATATACAAAAACAGTCGGGCGACAATGATTTGCATTTTGCAAACTGTCTGCCCGACCGCAATTTTCAATTTTATATTTTCAACTTTCAATTTTAAAAAAACTTCCGCTCGGGCATATTGCAAACTATCTTCACTAATAAGGTCACGGCGACACACCGCTGTCGGCACGCTGCCGATCAATCTGTTTTTTGATTTTGTCAAAGGTTACACCGTATTTTTCGGCAATGTCTTTGGCATAGCTTACACCTTGAGGCGGAGCGATGAAAACCTTGAACGAACGCTGTCCGTTTTCGACACCTGTTACCAGACTTTCAATCTTGCTGTCGCCCTTTACGGTTGTGTTCACCTCGTCAAGATTGCGAGCCAAATCGTGCATATGGGTATTAAAAATCGCCCTTGTGCCGAGATATCGCATTGATTTGACAACATCACGGGCAATGTACAAGCCCTCGGCAACATTGGTTGTTGCAAGGCTTTCGTTGAGCAAAAAGCAGGCTGTAACGGCTTGCCGAAGAGAAAATTTCAGCAAGTCTTTTGCTTTCTTCACCGAGTCTGCCGAGGTCAACAGTATCGTTTTCATCGGCAGGAAAATGCGTAAAAATGCTGTCGCATGGGCTGAATTTCATCTGCGTTGCAGGAACATATATTCCGTTCTGAGCAAGCAGAAACGCAAGTCCGACCGCCTGAGTAATCGTGGTTTTTACCGCCACGGTTCGGACCTGTCAGAATGTAAATTCGCCTGTCATCGTTAAAATCAATATCGTTTGTGACAATATCCAAATTCTCACCGTTTGCCGATTTCATGCCGAGTTTAAGGTTGTAAACATCTCTAAGACAGCAGTTTCTGTCCTCTTTCGGCAAAACTTCTGCCTTGCACAGCGGAAGATTTTTTCTTTTTCATCTTATCACAAAGCTCTGCAAAACGAATATAGAAAATGATTTCGGGCATAAGCGAAACGAACGAGTAGCCGTTGACATTGACATATCTGTTGAGCATTGATTTTATGTCATTTACGGTTCTGCGGAGGATATCGGTCACAACATTTTTGAGTGCGTCAGACATAGGATCTGCGCCGGTCAGTGAGCTGTTCATAGTGTGGTTTACATCCTGCTGAGCGCCCACAACAAACTGTCCCAGCCCGAACTGAGAGGTTGACGGATTGGACGGATGAAAGCTTAAAAAAATCCCGAAACATCGTTGCCCGTGGTGCAGTTCGCTGTCACGGTTTGTAAACTTCATAAATCTTTTGAGAATACCGCTGTCGGTAAATTCTTTGTCATTGAGTGAGATTACACCCACACTCTTTGGGCGGAGCAAAATCGTCAAGATTCACACCGAGTGTAATGCTCTTGAGCTTTTGAGCCTTTGCAAGCGTATCTATTATATCCTTTTTTAGTTCGGGAAAACCGCTGTCATTGTAAATTGCTTGAACACTTTTCTTGAGTTCAAGCAGTCCCTGCGACTTTACTTCAATTGTTTCAAGCGTGTTTTTTTATTCTTGTAATGCAATCGACATAGCCGTCCATTTCACGAAGTCGGTTTACAAGCTGCCACAAGGAAGATGCCTCGGTATCCTTTTGAAAGCGCTCAATTTCACGCAAATCGTTCAGCTTTACAAGAAGTGCGGATAGATCATCACGAAGTTTCGGAAAACGGAGAAAATCCTCAAAAACATCGCAACGATATTTTATAACTTCCTCGTCATCCGTAATATTTATCAGCAGCTGCTTTATGCTGTTGCGTTCATACTGCTCTTTTGTGAGAGCGTCACATATATAATCAACCGACAAATCATTCAGCGCCTCTTTGTTGAGCGTTCTGTAGGAGGCATTTGAATTTGTCGGGTGTAATAAGCTGAAATTTTCCATAATTCACCGCCGAAAAAATTTGCCGTATAACGGCTTTAATTGAATGATAGCACAAAAGATTTTTGTTTTCAACCGACAAATCGAAAATTTGCACTTTGGCTGATTGTGTGATATCATAGCTTTGGAGCAGATTGCTCTCAAAACCAAAATAACGGTCGGGAGGATTGACTTATGGATAAAAAGATGCTTGACAGAATTAACGAGCTTGCAAAAAAGAAAAAAGGAACAGGGACTTACCGAGGCTGAGCAAAAAAGAACAGAAAGAGCTGTACAAAATTTATCTCGGTGAAATCCGCACACAGTTCAACGCAACACTTGACAATGTAAGCGTTGAAGAAAAAGGACGGTACTGTAAAACCGTTCAAAGAGGCATACAAAAAGCCGTATGACAAAAACTGATTTTGATATTCAGACAGAAGTCATACGAAAATTTAATTACACAGTCAAACAAAAAAGCAGTTCCGATTTTGGAACTGCTTTTGTTTTATAAAGTTATCTAATTACTTGTATCTTCTTCCGCCCTTTTGGTTGTTCTTTGGAAGCTGAATTTCGGCAGTATCGTACTTACTGCGTCTTTCGGACTTTCTGCCTGAAGATGAGTAATCATCGGCATAATCATCGTTACTGCTGTAACGCTGTGGTTGTGCAGATTTGCTCTTTGGAGCGTTACTTCTGCCGCCGACTGTGACTCTCTTCTTTCTGTTGAGAACAGTTGAAATTACAATGTACGCAATGCCTGCAACACCGAGTGAGAGTAAAACGAGTGAAACATAGAACATCCAATGACCGTTGTCACCCTTGCTGTTATTGTTCTTGATGAAGTTAAAGTCATCACCGTCAGAACCCGATGTGTCGGTATTTTTAAGATTTTTTGCGATATCCGACCAGTCGTTGCTTGAAAGAGTTTTTTCGTCAATGTTATCGTCAGACTTGATGAGCGACGCTGACGGAGCAGTATTTGACGGAGCAACATAGGACTAACCGCCGCCTACATATGACGGCTCAGAGTAGTAGTAAGTCTGACTGCTGCTGTAATTATTGTCATAACTGTTATTGTTGTAGTCATAGCTACTGTCATAGCTATAGTTGTTGTCATATGACGAATCACTTGACGAATAGCCGGGATCTACATATGATGAACTGTCCGACGAGTCCGGATACACAGGATCGGGCTGCGGCTGCGGCTCAGGCTCCGGTGATGGTTCCGGTTCCGGTTCGGGCTCAGGCTCCGGCTCTACGGGATCAACAATAACGCTTGAATCTCCGCCGGGATCAACCTCCTCACCGACCGCCGATACGGAAAAGCTCACAGCAGAAATGCTCAAAAGTGCCGTCAGAAAAATTGCGCAAAGCTTTGAATGTTTTTTCATAAAAGCCCCTTTCTTCAGAATAATCTGAAAATGCGTCTGTTGTATGTCCAATATCAATTATTTTGAGCTTTTATCGGATGCCGATGTTGTTGACGCCGATGTTGTAGGCTCAACCGCAACGAAGAAGAGTTCGGGCTTATACTTGTCAATAACCGAAGTGTTTTCCTCATACTTGAGTTTTCTCTGCAAGACTGTCAATGTACTTTGAAAATTCGTCTGACTTCATTGACGCAAGTACACCGGCTCTGTTTGATTCGTTGCCGATATAGCTGTCAACATCCTTGTTGACATCTTTCTTATAAACGAGATAGTAGATTGCGCTGTCGCCGCTGCCGACCTTGAGAGTTTCAGCCTTGCCTGTTTCAAGCTTGCCGATAGCCTTTTTAAGCTCGTCACCGATTGAGCTCTTGTCGAGAACTTCTACATTTGAAACAGAAGAATCTGTTCCCGAACCGCTTGACTTCTTGTATGATGCAATAACATCATCAAAAGAACCGCCCTTGTTAAGGTCATTCTTGTAACCGTTAAGCTGATCCTCAACCTTCTTGATTTCCTTGTCGCTCATTGCAACATTCTTTGATGAACCTGCCTCATCTTTTTGTTGATGTATAAAGGTTCACGGGAAGATATGAGTAGTCCGTATAGTTTTCCTTGAAATACTTTGTAAGGTCGGCGTCGGAAACTTCCTTTGAACCGCCCTTGCCGTAAACTGCTTTGAAGAGAGCCTCATACTTTGTGTTGTAGAGAGTTGTGCAGTATGCAAAGCTGTCGAGTGAAACGCCGTACTTTTCATACTGCTTCTTCATCGGCATTACATAACCCTGTGACGCATACGGGCCGACATTCCAGTATGTTTCAGCCTGATTTGTTGCGGAGTCAAGAGTTGCCTGACCGATGTTTACATTTTCCTTTTTAAGCTGTTCGTCAACTACGAGGTAGCTGAGGCACATTTTCTTAGCCTGATCTTTAATCCACTCTCTTGCAACCTGCTCGTTGCCGTCATCGTCCTTGATTTTTTCATCAAGCCACTTGTCAGATGTCGAATCATAATCGTCAAGCTTTTTAGCAAATGACTCAGCCTGACTGTAAGCTGCATTGAGTGAGTAGATATAAACGCCGATGGCAAGCTCGTTGTCGCTTGTCTTATACGACCATTCTTTGTTAAGAGTTGTGGGTGTACAACCTGCAATTGCAAAAACTGAGAACATCATAACAATTGCAAGTAAAAATGAACCAACCTTGATATTAGGCTTCATAGTTTTTTACCGTCCTTCTGAAAAATTAAATGCAAAGTGTCCTGCAAACACACTTTCACAGGATAATGTACCTTACGATTATACAACAAAAAAATCGTCATTGTCTACATTTTTTTATAAAATTTTGTTGAGAATTTCCACCGAAAAACAGCATTTTTTGTAGTTTCGGGGGATTTTTTTTCTTAACAAATTACGGTTTCATACCGTTAAATTACTGCACACCGAAAATTTTGGTGAGGATTTCAAGCGGAGCGGAACCGTTTTTACACTCAACCGCAACGCACGGTTTTGCTCCGGCAACAAGCTTTGCCTTTCCGCCCAAAGCAATGAGCAAGTCGGCAACCTGAGGGGATTTGAGTTCGTTTACAAAGAGCATGAGCGTTGTGCCGTTCTGTCTGATTTCGTAAATGCCCATTGAGTAAGCCTTGTTACGCACAAGGGCAATGTCGATAAGTCCGAGAACCGAGTTTGGAATCTTGCCGAATCTGTCCTGAAGCTCGTCGATAACATCGTCTGCATCCTCATTACTGCGAATATCGGCAATTCTGCGGTAAACATCAAGACGAAGTGTAAGACTTTCAACATAGCTTTCGGGAATATGAGCGTCAACCGAAATATCAATAAGACAGTCGAGGTCTTTTGTGACATTCTGCTCGCCCTTTTCCTCGCTTACTGCCTCATCAAGAAGCTTGAGGTACATATCGTAACCGACCGATTCCATATGCCCGTGCTGCTGTGCGCCCATAATATTGCCCGCACCTCGCAGTTCAAGGTCACGCATTGCAATGCGGAAGCCGCTGCCGAATTCTGTAAATTCCCTGATTGCGGCAAGCCTTTTCTGCTGAATCTCCGTGAGAACCTTGTTCCGTCTGAAGGTAAAGTAGGCATATGCCCTTCGTGAACTTCTGCCCACACGGCCTCTGAGCTGATGCAACTGCGAAAGTCCCATACAGTCGGCATTTTCTATAATAAGGGTGTTGGCATTCGGCAAATCGACACCCGTTTCGATAATTGTCGTGCAGACAAGCACATCAATCTCCTGTTCAAGCATCTGTCGCCAAACTTCGCTGAGTTCGCCCTCTTTCATTTTGCCGTGACCGATTGCGATTTTTGCCTCGGGAACAGCCTCCTGAATTTTTGCGGCACATGAAGAAATTGTTTCAACATTGTTGTGAAGATAGAACACCTGACCGCCACGGCGGAGTTCACGGCGGATTGCCTCGTTGATAACCGCATCATCGTGTTCAAGCACATAGGTCTGAACAGGCTGACGGTTTGTCGGAGCTTCTTCGATAACGCTCATATCACGCAGACCGCTCATCGCCATATTGAGGGTTCTCGGAATAGGAGTAGCCGAAAGCGTAAGCACATCGACATTTTTGCACAGTTCCTTGAACCTCTCCTTTTGGGCAACACCGAAACGCTGTTCCTCATCTATGATTGCAAGTCCGAGGTCACGGAATTCAACATCCTTCTGCACAAGTCTGTGAGTTCCGACAATCATATCAATTTCTCCTCGCTTTAGCTTTTGGAGAATTTCTTTCTGCTGTTTTGCTGTACGGAATCTTGAAAGCAGTTCCACACGAACGGATAGCCCTCAAAACGCTTGATTACCGTCTGATAATGCTGCCATGCGAGAATTGTTGTGGGGCAGAGCAATGCGCATTGCTTTGAATCTGCAATACACTTAAAAGCGGCACGGAGTGCAACCTCTGTTTTGCCGAATCCGACATCACCGCAGAGAAGTCTGTCCATCGGCGACGAACGCATCATATCATGCTTGATTTCCTCACAACAACGCAGCTGGTCGGGAGTTTCGTCATATTCAAAGCTGAGTTCAAAATCTCTCTGCCACTCGTTATCTGCCGAAAAGGCATAGCCCTTGGCTTTCATACGCTGTGAGTAAAGCTCAATAAGCTCCTTGGCAATGTCCTTGACAGAGGTTCTAACCGTTGCCTTTGCCTTTTGCCGGTCGCCCGAACCGAGTCGGTTTAGCTTAACCCTTGAATCCTCTTTCGGACCTATATATTTTGCAACCATGTCAAGCTGTGTGACAGGCACATAAAGCACATCGCCCTTTGCGTAGTCAATCTTGATATAGTCCTTTATAACTCCGTGAGTATCAATTTTTCTTATACCGCCGAACACACCGATACCGTGAACATTGTGTACAACATAATCACCGGGGGCAAGCTCTGAAAGGCTGTAAATTTCCTTTCCCGTCTTTTTCTTCTTCTTTTTGGACTTTTCGGGACGGTACGAAACCTGACTGTAGGTTATTGCAAAAAACTTTTGTGACGGATACTCAAAGCCCGCACTCAATGCACCCTGCATGACAAGCAGTTCGCCCTTTGAAATCTTATCCGCACCCTCGCTGTAAACAGCGTTTATGCCGTCTGCGTTAAAGGTGTCACAAAGATTTTTGGCGGCTCTTTCTGTTCCTGCAAAGATAACGCCCTTGCTTTCGGGGGTAAAAAGTCCGTCAACATCCTCTTTTAGCTGTTTATACGAACCGCCCCATGCCGAGAGCTGTTTTGTTGAAAAGCTGATGATTTCCGACAGCTTGATAGGCATACTTCCGTGAACAAAGTTTTCAAGCACGATTGTTCCGTGACTTTGCAAAAACTCGGTACATTCGTTGAATGTGAGCGCAAAGCGGTCAAAACCTCTGCAAAGAGTTCCGTCCTCAAAGCCTTGCATAAGGGTTTCATTGCTGATAAAGTCCATTGACTTTCCCCGTTCCTGAATTGCAGTAAATTCAGACGCAAAAACGAGGGTATTTCTGTCGAGATAATCAAAAAGCGACTCGGGTTTATCGTAAATCTGATTGATAAATTTGTCCGCATTGGCAATCATTGCACCGCTGCGGATAAGCTCTGCCTCTGAAAAAAGTTTTTCCTTGGCTTTGGCGCTGTTCTTGGAACGGAGGAGCTTTGCCTTGTGTTCAATTTTATCTGCAAGGGCGGCTCTGTCCTCAATTACGATTTCGGTTGAGGGCGAAAGCGTAATTTTGTCAGCCTTTTTAAATCTTCTCTGTGTTTCAATGTCAAAATAGCTGAGGTCGGTAATTTCATCGCCCCAAAATTCACATCTCACGGGATAGTCGCTGTCGGGCATAAAGAAGTCGAGAATACCGCCTCTCAGCGAAAACTGACCGCTGCCCTCTACCGCATCAAAGCGTTCGTAGCCGAGGCAGAGTAAAGTGCCTTTGTCGCCTTTTCAAGCGAGAGCTCCCTGCCCTCTTCAAATTCAATAACCGACTGTTCAAGCACATTTCTCGGAACGGTAAGCTGTGCCGCAGCCGCAACACACGCAATTGCAACATCACCTTCGTGGTTGAGAAGTTTGAGCAAAACTTTAAGTCTTGCGTGCTCGTACTCGTGCGAACGGCTTTGAAAGTCAAGAAAGTTGAAGTCACGCACGGGATAAACATAGGCACGAAGTCCCATGCACGAAAGGTCGTTGCACAAAGTTTGCGCCTCTTTTTTCATCGGAGGCAAGACAAAATGCCGTGACGCCCTTGAGGCGGCACAGCGCATAGATGATATTTGATTTGTTAATTGTTGAAAGTCCCGAAGCACAGACCGTTCTGCCCGGCTTGACATTCTTTTCAAGCGTTTTGAAAACGGGTGACTCTTTGAGGACATCAACAAGAAAGTTGAGATTATTCATTTCTTTGTCCCTTTTCAGTTGAACAAATTCATAGCACGGTCGGTTTTGCCGTCAATAATCAGCTCAATTGCTTTTTCGGCATTGTCAAAAATTTCATCAAGCTTTTTTTCATTTCATCGGGAGTGAACTTTGAAAGCACCCAGTCGGCAAGGTCCCAGTCGGGATTTGGCTTTGCGCCTATGCCAACCTTGATGCGGGGGAATTTATCGCTTCCGCTGAGATAGATTATACTGCGCATCCCCCTTTGACCGCCGTCACTGCCCTTTGAACGGATACGCATTTTTCCGACATCAAGCGAGATATCGTCAAAAATTACAATGACATTTTCGGGTGGGATTTTGTAGAAGTTCATCGCCTCAACAACTGCCTGACCGCTGTTGTTCATATATGTTGTGGGTTTCATCAGCATAACTTTTGCGCCGTTTACAGTGCAAGTGCCGATAAAGCTTTTTTGTATTTTATCTTGTTCACATCACAACCGAGCTTGTCGGCAATGCGGTCAATTGCAAGCCAGCCTTGCTGCGTTGTGACGAGTGTTTTCGTATTTTCTGTCGGGGTTGCCGAGTCCCACTACAATGTACTCGATTGAACCCGTTGATTTGTTTTTTCCGAACATATCCGTTTTCCTCTTATTTATATCATATGTATTCTGATATATGTATTCTGAAATTTAAATTAACCTTTTCCGAAGCTTACAACAACCCAGTCATCGTTGCCGAGATGATAAGGATTTCCGCAATACGGGCAGTTGCGTTCTCTTGTTGCATCAAAGCTTGCGCCGCAGCTTTTACAGGTTACTTTTTTCATTGTGAAAACTCCGTCATCCATGGCGTTCACACTTCTGCAAACGGTAAGTCTGAACTTTTCGTTTTTAACCCTAAATGAAGAATTTTTGTTTTTCACGGTCGTTGCGTAAACGGTCATATCAACATAGCAACAGCCGTTTGTGACATTGAATGAATTAAGCTTTGACACTCCTCTGTACTTGATGTCAACAATATCTCCGAAAGGATTTTTTCCATCGGATTGCCCTCATAGACTGCGAGGTTTGTGTAATCATCGCTGAAAATCATAATCTTGAGCAAAGCAAGCACCTTGCCGATAAAGTATTCATATGAGAAGTTGGGATTAACCTCTTTCATAAGCCACGGAAGTCTTTTCTGACAATTGAAGTGCGGACCTATCATCGGAATGCTCTTTGCCGCACCGACAAAAAAGTCCAAAAAGCGTTTTAAATGCCCATGCAAGGTACCCCGCCAAAAGTCCGACGAGCAGTACGGGGATTGCTCTTATGCCGATTTCATAGACCATATTTGCGGTTGCGGGATCAAAAGTTCCGTCCTTTACAACCACCCATACCGTAAATGCCGCAACGGCGGCAATTCCGCCGAGAAGGTACGGAGCAAGCACCTTTTTCGTTGACTTGTTCGCAAGCGAATAGGTTTTTACAAAGTAGAAGTTTGTAACCTTCGGGAACAAATCGTCCATAATAAAGCGAGTTTTGCAGTTTTTACAACCGTTGAGAAGCTCTCTTACACTGCTTACCGCACCGCAGTTCGGACACGAACACGCAACCTCGGAATTTCGGTTTTCAAGCCTTGTAATCATTGTGTAAAAAAAAGAAAAATCTGTCCTTGATTTTTTTTTTCTTTTTCTTTCCGTCTTTAAAGTATTTCTCCGTAACCTCATATGTTTTTGACGCAATGTTACTCTTACATTCGCCCATATCGTAGGCAGTACAAGCATTTATGGGGACTTCATTCTTCACCGTTTCCTTATCGGTAAAAGCGGTCTGAATCTTTACACCCTTTTCGTCAAGTCTTTTCTTCTGTAGGTCAAGCGCAAAGTCGAGGTCGATTGACGCAATATCCGGATTTTTGCCCTCATTGCACCACAATTCGTACTCATCGACAAAGCGGTTCATTATTTTGTTATCTGAATCGGAGCCGTAAACTATACCAAACAAAATTAAATCACCCTCACATATTGTACCGTTTTATTCCTGAAAAATTTGCAGTAAAACAGCGAAATGGCGGGTTAGTTAAAACCCGCCTGTTTAATTACATAATTAAATTGTTCGCCTATCAACCGAAAGCGGCTGTGAACGGCTTGTCATTGTAGATTCTTGCGATAGCCTCTGCAAATGTAGGAGCAACAGGAAGAATTGTGAACTTGTCAATCATCTTTTCCTTCGGAACAGGAATTGTGTCAAGAAGAACAACTTCCTTGATTGCGCTGTTCTGAATTCTCTCGATTGCAGGACCGGAAAGAACTGCGTGAGTAGCGCAAGCGTAAACCTCTGTTGCACCGCCCTTTTCAACAATAGCGTTAGCGGCATTGCAGAGAGTACCTGCTGTGTCGATCATATCGTCAACGAGGATAACCTTCTTACCCTTTGCGTCACCGATGATGTTCATAACCTCACAAACATTAGCCTTTGGTCTTCTCTTGTCGATAATAGCAAGACCTGTGCCGATTTTTGAAGCGAAGTTTCTTGAACGGGTTACAGAACCGAGGTCAGGAGAAACAACGATATAATCATCATTGTTGCCGCCGATTTTTCTCTCATATGGTTTGCGAGAAGTGATGCGCCCTGAAGGTGGTCAACAGGAATGTTGAAGAAACCCTGAATCTGATTTGCGTGAAGATCCATTGTAAGCACACGGTCAGCACCTGCACAGGTGATGATGTCTGCACAAAGCTTAGCCGAGATCGGATCTCTTGCCTTAGCTTTTCTGTCCTGTCTTGCATAGCCGAAGTATGGCATAACAACTGTGATTCTTGCAGCAGATGCACGCTTCATGGCATCAATCATTATGAGCATTTCCATAAGATTGTCGTTGACGGGAGCACAGGTTGACTGAACAATAAAGCAGTCGCTGCCACGAACAGATTCGTGAAGAGAAACAGAGATTTCGCCGTCTGAGAACTGTGTACAGTCACTCTTACCAAGCGGCAGACCGAGACAGCCTGCAATTCCCTGAGCTACATCAACATTTGAACTGCCGGTGAAAATTTTAATGTCCTTACCGTGAAAATTCATTGCAATAACTCCTTTGAATTTTAATGTGTGTAGTATATGTTTACCAATGATTAACCGAGCAATTAACAGCTGTAACCCTTTGCTCTTGCAATTTCGTTAAGCTGTTCAAGCTGAGCCGGATCGTTTGCACCCAGAACCGTATCACTGCACTGAGCCGTGAATGCTCCGACCTTTCTTCCGTCCTCAAGCAAAAGGTTGATTGCGTCGGGAAGATAATATTCCTTTGCGCTGTTATCCGACTTGATTCTGTCGAGAACCGAAAGAAGAAGCTGACAGTCAAACCAGAATCCGCCCGAGTTTACTTCATTTATTTTGAGAGTTTCCTCATCAGCGTCTTTCTGCTCAACAATTGCACGCAGATTTCCGTTTTCGTCACGGACAATTCTGCCGTAACCTGTCGGATCGTCAACCTTTGCGGAAATAACCGTTGCGGCACAACCGTTCTCAATATGAGCCTTCAGGGAATCCTCAATAGTCTTGCTGTCCATAAACGGAGCGTCGCCGTTGAGAATAACAACATTGCCGCTGTGCTTTTTAAGGAAATCCTTTGCCATCATCACAGCGTGACCTGTTCCGAGTCTTTCAGCCTGGAACACGCTTTCAACGGAAAAATCGAGGGTTGAAAGATACTCTTCGACACACTCTTTTTTTTAAAGCCCTTGACAACACAGATGTCGTCAATACCAGCTTTCCTTAAAGCTGACATAACCCAGCAGAGCATCGGTCTGCCGAGCACCTCCGACAATGTTTTTGGTTTGTCGGATTTCATTTTTTGCCCTCGCCGCCTGCGAGGATAACGGCACAATTTTTTCATTTTTCTCCTTTTATCTGTGACAAAAAACAACAAAGATGCAGACAGTCCTGTCACAAGGCACTCGTTCATACCATAATATTATCTCACAAAAATCACAAATTTCAAGAGAAAATTACAAAAATCGGGCAAAAAAAGGCATTTTAAACGATTTATACAAATATTGTCGAAAATAAAACCTGTTTTTTATAAGAAAAAAGTCTGAAAAAAATATAGCTATTTTGACCAAAGTTTGTTATAATATTCGATAGGCTTATACAAGCAGGCAGGTTTTACCAAGGGGTAAGTCTGCCACAGCCGTATATCTTAATTTATTTTTAGGAGGATTACCAGTTATGGCAAACAAATGGGTTTACCTTTTTACAGAAGGTAATGCTAACATGCGTGAGCTCCTCGGCGGTAAGGGTGCCAACCTTGCAGAAATGACAGGTCTTGGACTTCCTGTACCACAGGGCTTCACAATTACAACAGAAGCTTGTACTCAGTATTATGAGGACGGCAGAGAAATCAACGCTGAAATTCAGGCTCAGATCAACGAGTACATCGAGAAGATGGAAGAGATCACAGGCAAGAAATTCGGCGACAAGGAGAACCCACTCCTCGTTTCAGTTCGTTCAGGTGCTCGTGCTTCAATGCCGGGTATGATGGATACAATCTTGAACCTTGGTCTTAACGAAGATGTTGTTGAAGTTATCGCTAAGAAGTCAAACAACCCTCGTTGGGCTTGGGACTGCTACAGAAGATTCATTCAGATGTATTCCGATGTAGTTATGGAAGTAGGTAAGAAATATTTTGAAGAGCTTATCGACAAGATGAAGGCTGAGAGAGGCGTTACTTATGATGTAGAGCTTACAGCGGATGATCTTAAGGAGCTTGCAGGCCAGTTTAAGGCTGAATACAAAGAGAAAATCGGTCAGGACTTCCCTGACGATCCTAAGGAACAGCCTCATGGGCGCAGTTAAGGCTGTATTCCGTTCTTGGGACAACCCGCGTGCAAACGTTTACCGTCGTGACAACGATATTCCTTATTCTTGGGGTACTGCTGTTAACGTGCAGATGATGGCCTTCGGCAACATGGGCGACGATTGCGGTACAGGTGTTGCATTTACAAGAGATCCTGCTACAGGTGAGAAGAAGCTCATGGGTGAGTTCCTCATCAACGCACAGGGCGAAGACGTAGTTGCAGGTGTTCGTACTCCTATGCCAATCGCTAAGATGGCTGAAGAGTTCCCGGAAGCTTTCGAGCAGTTCCAGAATGTTTGTCAGACACTCGAAAACCACTACAGAGATATGCAGGACATGGAGTTCACTGTTGAAAACAAGAAGCTCTATATGCTCCAGACAAGAAACGGTAAGAGAACAGCTCAGGCTGCTCTTAAAATTGCTTGTGACCTCGTTGACGAGGGCATGAGAACAGAAGAAGAAGCTGTTGCAATGATCGATCCTCGTAACCTTGACACACTTCTTCACCCACAGTTCGATGCTGCTGCTCTTAAGGCTGCTACACCAATCGGTAAGGGCCTCGGCGCTTCTCCCGGTGCTGCTTGCGGTAAGATCGTATTCACAGCCGAAGATGCTGAAAACTGGAACGCTAAGGGCGAAAAGGTTGTTCTCGTTCGTCTTGAAACTTCACCTGAAGACATCACAGGTATGAAAGGCTTCACAGGGTATCCTCACAGTTCGCGGCGGTATGACATCACACGCTGCCGTTGTTGCTCGTGGTATGGGTACATGCTGTGTATCAGGTTGCGGCGACATCGCAATGGACGAAGCTAACAAGAAGTTCACACTCGCTGGTAAGGAATTCCACGAGGGTGACTACATTTCAATCGACGGTTCTACAGGTAACATCTACGACGGCGTTATCCCAACAGTTGACGCTACAATCGCAGGTGAGTTCGGCAGAATCATGGCTTGGGCTGACAAGTACAGAACTCTTAAGGTTAGAACAAACGCTGATACACCTGCTGACGCTAAGAAGGCTCGTGAGCTCGGTGCTGAAGGTATCGGTCTTTGCCGTACAGAGCATATGTTCTTTGAAGAGGACAGAATCGCTGCATTCAGAGAGATGATCTGCTCAGATACAGTTGAAGAAAGAGAAGCTGCTCTTAACAAGATTCTTCCTTATCAGCAGGGCGACTTTGAGGCTCTTTATGGAGGCACTCGAAGGCAATCCTGTAACAATCAGATTCCTTGATCCGCCGCTTCACGAGTTCGTTCCTACAGAGGAAGCTGACATTGAGAAGCTCGCAGCTGCTCAGGGTAAGAGCGTTGAAGACATTAAGACAATCATCGCTTCACTCCACGAGTTCAACCCAATGATGGGTCACCGTGGTTGCCGTCTTGCAGTAACATATCCTGAAATTGCAAAGATGCAGACAAAGGCAGTTATCCGTGCTGCTATCAATGTTCAGAAGGCACACGCAGACTGGACAGTTGAGCCTGAAATCATGATTCCGCTCGTATGCGATGTTAAGGAACTCAAGTTCGTTAAGAAAGTCGTTGTAGAAACAGCTGACGCTGAAATCGCTGCAGCAGGCATCGAACTCAAGTACGAAGTTGGTACAATGATCGAAATCCCAAGAGCTGCTCTTACAGCTGATGAGATTGCTACGGAAGCTGACTTCTTCTGCTTCGGTACTAACGACCTTACACAGATGACATACGGCTTCTCAAGAGATGACGCAGGTAAGTTCCTCAACGCTTACTATGATGCTAAGATCTTCGAGAACGATCCATTCGCTAAGCTTGACCAGACAGGCGTTGGCAAGCTCATGGAAACAGCTATCAAACTTGGTAAGCCTGTAAACAACAAGCTCCATGTTGGTATCTGCGGTGAGCACGGCGGCGATCCTTCTTCTGTTGAGTTCTGCCACAAGATCGGTCTTGACTATGTATCATGTTCACCGTTCCGTGTTCCGATTGCTCGTCTTGCTGCTGCTCAGGCTGCTATCGCAAATAGGTAGGAGTTCTCTTTCCTTTGAATTGCCGCTTAGTTTTGAGCAGGCAGCAGCCTACCGAAAGGCTAACGGACAGTATGTAAGGAAAAATCAGTGGAGAGATACCACTGTAAGGGTATTCATAGACCTTGATTAACAGTTAAATACGATAAGCGTATCATTAGAA